>ERZ779637.179-NODE-179-length-46647-cov-13.702052_pt1 | contig 46647 bp, 38 predicted proteins | sample MGYA00514196_ERZ779637 | MGnify/ENA primary metagenome ERZ779637 (study PRJEB29562, sample SAMEA4376700) | mouse gut metagenome | isolation source: Cecum | study: EMG produced TPA metagenomics assembly of the A DSS colitis mouse model was used to assess the...
GTTTTGATTTTGTAGAATTTCTGGAGACCGTAGCCGGGAGGCTGCTGATGGATATTCCGGATGCCGATTTTGATCTGCACTACGAGCTGCCGGAACAGCCTGTCTATGTCAATGCCGACAAGAATCGGATGGAGCAGGTACTTAACAACCTGATCGTCAATGCAAAAGGTAATGTGCGGCCTGGCGGCATTTTGGAGCTGTCGCTGAAGGAACGTGATGGTATGCTGGACTTTTCTGTCTATAATCAGGGGATACCCATCCCGCAGGAGAAACTTTCAAAGATCTGGACGAAGTTTTACTGTGACAGAAATGCAAAATGCAGCGGTTCAGGTCTCGGGCTTGCGATCGTTGCACAGATACTTTCCATGCAATGTCTGACGTACGGTGTCACAGATCAGCCGGATGGCGTGCGCTTCTACTTTTCTATTCCCGTTGTAGAATAAAAGCGGGTCATAGATTTCACATCAACTTCACATCAACTTCACATCAATTTCACATGGATCTCAACGCGCTTTATTATCCTTACCTCATCAAGAGAACCTTGTTCTCGGAATATGGAGGTAAGGATTGTGTTTTTAGGACTGGAGTGGTACTGGTGGCTTGTTATCCTGACGGTGCTCATCGTCTCTGTCCCATTTAAGGTAAGGTTTATGAAATGGTGGGGCAGACGGGAGCAGGGAAAGACCAGGGAAACGCATGGGAAATGGGGGGATGATGAATGATTGAAGTGAAGGATCTGACTTTTTCCTACGGAAAAGACAAACAGGCATTACACGGTCTGGATTTTACTGTGGAGGATGGGGAGATCTTTGGATTCTTAGGCCCGAACGGTTCCGGGAAGTCTACGACACAAAAGATATTGACAGGTATTTTGAGAGGATATGGCGGCAGGGTATCTCTGTTCGGGGAAGACATGAACAACATCCATACACAAGACTTTTTTCAGAAGATCGGCGTCTTGTTTGAGTTCCCTTATCTGTATGCCAATTTAAGTGCCCTAGACAACCTGCGTTATTTTTCTTCGTTCTACCCCAAAGAACAAGTGCGGGAGGCGGAGGAACTGCTTGAGGAGCTGGAATTTAAGAAGGACTTTCTGAGGAAACCGGTGTCTTCTTATTCAAAAGGAATGCGTCAGCGTGTCAGTATGGCGAGAGCCCTGATCAGCAATCCGAAACTCCTGTTTCTGGATGAGCCAACCAGCGGCCTGGACCCTGCCGGAGCTGTCCTCTTCCGCCGAATCATAGAGAACGAGCGGCAGAAAGGGACGACGGTATTCGTGACTACCCACAATATGTTCGATGCAGACATGCTCTGCGACAGGATAGCGTTCATCTCAAATGGGAATATCGTCGCCCTTGACACGCCGGGCAATCTGAAGGAGCAGAACAGCAGCCGCAGCATTGTTGTTGAGTATGTGTATCAGGGCCGGCGGGAGGAACGGACGATCGAAGCGTCAGAGCTTAAGGCGGGTATCCCTTTTGCGTATGATGAACTGATAAGCGTTCATTCACAGGATCCGACTTTGGAGGATATATTTATCCGGTATGCGGGAAGGGGGTTATCATAATGTGGAAGAACCTCTATGCTCTGTTCAAAAAGGATTGTCGGATGATGGCGTCAGGGAAATTCTTCTTTGTGGCGTTGGGGTCGCTCCTGCTTTATACGGTATTCATTCACTTCGGCTATCTGAAATTTATGGATAGCAGTGCAGATATCTACAATGTATACCTGTATGACCCGGCAGGGACTTTGGACAATATTTCTCCTTTCGTCCGTTTGGCAGCTTCCCGGGAAGAGTTGGATGAGGCGCTTGCCAGGGATACGAGCGGTGGTGTGGGGATCAGCATGATAGATGGCAGGCCGGATGTTATATTGTATAGGGGAGCAGAGAAAGCAGACCGTCATAGAGTTGATTATGCATTGTCTTTGCTGCATTTTGACGAAGCGTATACACCGGAAGTGGTGGGCAGCAATACGCCGGAAATGAAACAGCGCAGGGAGATCACCTGCGAACTGCTGTTTATTGAGATCGTTGCCGTAGGCTTCTTGGGAATCGCGTCCGTGCTGTTTAAAGAGAAACAGATGGGTGTGATCCGTGTCCATGCCATTATGCCGCTGGAAAAGGGCCTGTTCATTTTTTCCAAAGTGATGCTCTTTTTGCTGACAGATCTGGCCTTTGCAGCGCTGATGACTATATTTAATGTCGGACCGGTAGAGGCGGGGAGCATACTGCCTGCCATATTGATGCAGACTGCGATCTTATCCCTGATCATGGCGCTTACGGGGTTCGGCTGTACGATGCTGTTAAAGGATTTCAGGCAGTTTTCGCTGGTTTATCTGGCGATCGCTCTCTTTGTGGCGACGCCTGTCTTCTTGTCGGCCAACACATCGATTAAAATGGCATGGATTGGCTGGCATCCTTTTTATCATGTTTATATGGGATTAAAAAACGCATTCTTCGGTACGCCCGTTACAAGCCCGTCTTATTATATTTGCGCAGTATGTGCCATTATCCTGCTCTTTGGCATTGTAGGAGCGGCGTTTAGCAAAGAAATGAGGAGGGAGGGGTGACGATGAAAGGATTGCTCTATCAGCTTAAAAGTGTCAGGAAGGATAAGTTCTGTATCATGTCATTTCTCCTGCCCATTGTGGTAGCTATGGCACTGAACTTTATCGGCTCCGTTGACCTGTCTTCTTTGGGAGAATATGATTTCGGTGTGATCGCTGGCGATGTGGCGCCGGAAACGCAGAGATGGCTTGCGCGATATGGCTCTGTCACGATCTGCCAGACGAGGGAAGAACTGCTCGCAGCGATCAGGGAACCTTCTACGAACCTGGTCGGCGTGGAGAGGGATGGAGATGGTATCAAGACGATCATAGCCGGCGATGAATTAGCGATATGGCAGCAGACGGCGGGTACACTCCCGGCTCTCTATAGACAGCGGGAAACAGCGGCCGGGGCGGACATACAGGTTTTGGAACAGCCGGACGTGCTGGCAGGGTATCAGTACCTCTTTACTGCAATGACGCTGATCGTTGCGATGTTCATGGGCTGTACCTTTAACGCGATGAACATTATTACAGAAAAGGAAGAGGGGATCGCGCTGATCAATGAAATACTGCCTATGACATCCAGGCAATATGTGATCCAGAAAATTTTCATCGGCTTTCTATTTGGATGTCTATCTTCTGCTATTGCGACGGCGCTCTGCTTCAGACTCAATTTTGCCGGGGCAGTGGTCATGCTGACGCTGATCGTATTGTCGGCCTTCGTGGCAGCCCTGATCGGCCTGTTTATTGGGCGCATCTCGGAAGGGCTGATGACGGGCGTAGTCTACATCAAGATCGTTATGATCGTGTTTATGGCGATTCCGCTGCTGAAGTATCTGATTGCGGAAGGAAACGAAGTTGTTTTGCGCCTCTGCTACCTGATTCCGTCCAGTGCCACATTTGAGGGGATCATGGATCTGGCGAATGGCGGGACGGCGACCGCCGGCAAAGACATAGTTATTCTTTCTGTGCACTGTGTCGTTTGGCTTTTATTCTATCTGCTTCTATCCGGAATACCGACACATATATCTTCGGCGAAATGACGCTGCCCGGGTCTTCATAGAGTGCCTTGTTCTTGCTCTGCACGATTCCCAGGCTCATCTCCCTGCTGAGCATTAGGTTATTATTTTCTCCGAAAAGGATGTCCTTGATTAACATTCCCGAAGGTGTTTGTTATTATAGTAAACGACATAACAAATTTCTGCTTCCGGTTCCTGCCAAAGCCATATACGGGAGCTTTTGCAGGACCGAAAACGAAATTTTTAATGTCGTTAACTATAAGTTAAACCGGTTCACGGCGTCAGGCATTTCTCAGCCCTCTGTTTCCAGAGAGCTGAGCACTTGTGTGTTCTTCATGTGGATTCCTGGATTGTAAAATGGTGATCGACGTAAATACGTTCCGGGGAAAGGTCATTCTTTTCCACATGGTCGATCAATGCGTTGCAGAGTGTCATCCCGATCGTGTCGAGAGAGATATCGACAGAAGTGATTCTGGGGGAAGTGACATAGGAGAGAAAAGTACTCCCAAATCCAAGGATGGCCACGTCTTCCGGAATCCGCAGATGGTTGCGGCGGGCGGCGTTGATCGCGACCAGGGCAAGTGCATCGTCTTCGCATATCATGGCATCGATATCAGGGTGCGTGCTGAAGAACTGATTTAGCAGTGTGGAAATATAAAAATAATCATAATTATTGGGGCGCAGGATCAAAGCCGGGTCATATGGAATACCGGCTTCTTTCAGCACGTCTACATAAGCGTCCAGCAGATCGTTTGCAACATATCTTAAAGGAAAAAGCACTCCTATGCGTTTCCTGTTCTGAGAGATGAGATAATTTCCCAGTGTTTTATAAGCGTTATATAAATGCGTACCGACAAAGGAAATCTGACAATTATCCGGTACTTCAGAGGAATAAAAAACAGGAACGATCTTGTTGATCTCTTCCAGTGTTTCCAGTTTTGCCATAAGAGCCAGAATGATAATGCCGCAGACATTGTTTTCTTTGACGCGCTCGTATAATTCGTCAAAAGAAAGCAGACGGTTGTTTGTTAATTCTATGATGACGCGGTAACCACGTTCTTCGGCAGTTTCGTTGATGGCGTCGATAACTTTAAAATGCATTAAATGCGATAAATTTGCAGTGATCACTAATATGTTGCGGTTGGCTGCGATCTTTGTCGGGTCATGGGTGGCCGCATTCAGACGATTGAGCGCCGAATATATTTTATTTTTTGTGTCGCTGTTGATACGGGTTTTGCCGTTGAGTACGCGGGATACGGTAGATATTGAAACACCGGCCTCATCGGCAATGTCTTTCATTTTGATACGATTGTTCATGGGAACCTCCAGTTAAGACTCGTTGAAATGTTTCATGTACTATTATCAAGGTGAATAGCAATTATTGTCAAGAATATTTTCGGTGAGGAGAATCTGAATTTGTAAGTTTGTTGTCAAAATATATAAAAAATAAAAGAAAAATATTTAAAAACATATTTATATTCACATATTTTGCGCATACTATAGAGAGGGTGTTGCAAATTTAAGAAACTATATTTGCAAAAAGTGGTAAAACATAAATTTTACGAAAATAATATGCAAATAATTTGCATCTAATTTGTGTAAAACACATGAAAATTGCACTTTAAACAAATATTAAAATAGTATAATTGTACTGAAAATGAAAATATAATGAAAAAAATGCAAGAAAATTATTGCAAGTAGAGAAAGCTATGGGTATAATGGCATTACAGAAAAAGCAAGATTCCGGAATCTATAGCGCAAAAGGAGGACAAGAATATGACACATCGTGAACGGTTGATGAAAGCGGTGAAAGGAGAGTGGTTGGACAGACCCTGTGCGGCATTCTGGGGACCCCATTATAATCTGGAGGAAGCAAACGCCAGGGATCTGGCATATGCTACGATCGCCAATCAGCAAGCCTATGGATGGGACTTCATCAAGGTTATGGAATCAGGGATGTACTTTCCGGAAGCTTTCGGGCAGGAACTGCCGGAAAACTTTACGGAGGACATGCAGTCCTGGGTGAATGTGGAGAAGTTCATAGTAAATCACGGCAAAGACTGGCTGAAATTGAAGCCGCTTGAGGTGAAGGGCAACAAAATTTTTGAAAAAAATGTCGAAGTGATCAAACGAATCGCGGATTATTTCCAGGGAGATGTTCCTATTCTGCCGACGGTGTTTTCTCCGGTGAGTATGGCCGGTGAGATGGTAGGGGGCTTCTTTGATGAGGCGAAAATCGTGAGTATGATCGAGTATGATACGAAAGAAGTGGAATATGGATTGGCCGTGATCGAAGAGACGCTGATCAATCTGATGAATGCATACATAGATGCAGGAGCAGACGGCTTCTTCTTTGGGTTCCAGAATGGTTTGAATGCAAAACTCGGGTGGGATGCCTTTATGGAATTCGAGCATGCAGGTTCCGAGCGCGTTATAAATGCAGTGAAGAATCGCACATGGTTTAACATGGCGCATCTGTGTAATGGCAGATTTGACAAGGAAGAGAATACGAAATTTATCGAGGGCTGTCTTGATCTGCCGTTTGACGCATTTAATTATAGTAATACCTGGACAGATCTTATGCCTTCCTTTGCGGATATCCGCAAAAAGACCGATAAGGTTCTGGTGGGCGGGATCAAACACTCGGCAATGCCGCTGGGCAGAATATCCTGGAATTCGCCGAAGAATAATGATTTTAGCGGGAAGGACAGAGGAGAGATCAAAGAAAGACTTCGTGCGAGGATCGATACGGCGATCGAAGAAGCGGGCAATAAACTGGTCATATCCGGAGGCTGTGGCTGCTTTGAACCGCATAGATTCTGTATCTTCGATGAGGTTATGGAAGAAGTTGCCGAGGAGAGAGCGAAAATGCACAGAACAGAAAACTAGAACTGTTATATCGGTGCATTACAACGATAGAGCGAGAGGCGAGAATGGGAAGATATATATTGAAAAGGATTTTGACGGCACTGGTAGCCTTTGTGGGCATTACGATAATGACATACTGTCTGGCTTCGCTGATGCCGGGATCTCCGCTTGATCAACTGGTTCAGCCGGAAAGCGGAATTTCTAATGCAGAGTTAGCGGCGATCGAACATAAAATGGGCTTGGACCGTCCGATTTACATTCAGTACTTTTTCTGGCTGAAAAATATGCTTTCGGGGAATTTCGGGATTTCCTATACGCAGCACAGGCCGGTCCTGGAATTGATCACAGGACGTATCGGTGCAACGCTGTTACTCAGTATATCCTCGATGCTCCTGGCGCTGTTTGTTGCGGTTCCGCTTGGAACCGCAGCAGGATATAGACCTTATAAGGGAGTGGATTATGCTTCATCGGTCCTGGCATTTGTCGGACAGGCGGCACCCAATTTCTTCGTAGCATTATTGTTGATCTATGCTTTTGCGGTAAAGTTGCGGCTGTTTCCGATCAGCGGGATGTACGATTCGGGGTCGTCCGGAACAATGACAGAAGCGCTGCGGCATTTGGTATTGCCTTGCTTTGCGCTCACGTTTCAGCATATCGGCATTTTTACCCGACAGATGCGGAACAGCATGTACGAGTGTATGAGTGATGATTATGTGCGTACGGCGCGTGCCAAAGGACTGAGTGAAGGGATCGTGCTGTTTAAGCATACACTTAGAAATGCGCTGCTCCCGTTGGTAACACAGGCTGGGCTTTCTCTTGGTTCGCTTGTTGGAGGAGCTATCATCACGGAACAGATATTTTCCTGGCCGGGCATGGGAACGCTGATGCTGAAAGCGATCAAAGACAGGGATTATCCTCTGATAATGGGAATTACGGTCGTCATTTCGGTGATCGTGCTGGTGGGCAACATCGTGATTGACATTATTTACCGGTTGTTGGATCCAAGAATTGATAATAAGGTGTAAACATATGAAGAGATCAAATAAGAAGACTAGTGCGTATTTTCATGATGCTGTAGAACGGTTTATGCACCATAAACTGGCCGTGATGGGGATGGCGGTGGTGGTCATCGAGATTTTGCTGTTGATCATTCTGCCCATGGTGATGGAGCTGGAGCCGAATGCGATCACCCCGGCGATCAATATGGCGCCTGACAAAACTCATCTTCTGGGGACGGACACCTATGGCAGGGATACTTTTTCGAGATTGATCTATGGCGGGAGGACTTCCCTGAAGATCGGATTTTTCTCGGTCCTTGTCCAGGCGGCGATCGGGATCCCGTTGGGGATCATAGCAGGATATTACGGAAAATGGGCGGAAGTGATCATCATGCGGCTGGCGGATATGTTTCAATCTATTCCTTCCATGTGTCTGAATATTGTACTGGTATCTGTGCTGAGCCCGTCTGCGGAGACGCTGATCCTTGTGATAGGAGTTATGGGCTGGCCCGCATTTGTTCGTCTTCTGTATGCGAAGGTTCTTTCGATCAAAGAAAAGGAATATGTGGAAGCGGCCAGGACTACAGGGACGGGCAATCTGGTGATCATGCTGAAGTACATCCTGCCCAACGCGATATCTCCGGCTCTTGTAGCGTTTACTTTTGGGATCCCGAGCGCGATCCTTACGGAGTCGGCGCTGAGCTTTCTGGGGCTTGGCATCCAGATTCCGGAGGCGTCCTGGGGGAATATGCTGAATGCGGCGCAGTCCGTGGCGATCATTTCAACAAAGCCGTGGCTCTGGATCCCGGCCGGCATGTGTATTTTTATTACCTTGATCAGTGTAAACCTGTTTGGGGATGGACTGCGTGACGCGCTGGATCCCAAGACGAAGATTGGATGATGGAGAAGGAGGCATGGTAATAGATCATGGGAGAAAGAGTATTGGAGGTAAGTAACCTGACTACCGTGTTCCATACGAAGAAGGGTACCTTTCCGGCGGTTTACGGAATAGACTTTACACTGGATGCGGGAGAAACATTGGCGATCGTGGGTGAAAGCGGCTGCGGAAAAAGTGTTACCAGCCTGTCTATCATGCATCTTCTTCCGGACAGGATAGGAGAGGTGGCGGCAGGATCCTCTGTTAAGTTTAAAGGAACGGAAATTTCCGGATATAACAATAAGCAGATGAGTAAGCTGCGCGGAGATGAGATATCCATGGTATTCCAGGATTCATTGACATCCTTAAATCCTACGATGACGGTCATGGAGCAAATGGTGGAACCTTTTATGGTCCATCGGGGAATGAAACGCAGCGAGGCGGAAAAATCTGCGGTAGAGATGCTGCGCAAGGTGGGAATCCCCAATCCGGAGATTCGGGCCAGGCAATATCCGCACCAGTTTTCAGGGGGAATGCGGCAGCGGGTGATCATTGCGATGGCCCTATCCTGCAACCCATCCGTACTGATCTGCGACGAGCCTACAACGGCGCTTGATGTGACCATCCAGGCGCAGATACTGAAGATGATATACGATCTGAAGAAAGAGATGAATACAGCCGTGATCTTGATCACTCATGATATGGGAGTGGTGGCGGAGACGGCAGATCGCGTGCTTGTCATGTACGGGGGACAGGGGGTGGAACAGGCAGACTGTGCGACATTGTTTACGGATCCGCTGCATCCGTATACGCAGGGACTGTTGGCTTCTATTCCGAAGATAGATGACGATACGAGGCTTTCAACGATCGAGGGGATGGTACCGGGGCTTGGCAATATGCCGATGGGATGTCATTTTTGTGACCGCTGCCCATACTGTACGAAACGCTGCCGTGAGGAAAATCCGCCAATGTACCAAGTGGAGGGGAGAGAGGTCCGTTGTTTCCGCTATGAAGAAAAGGATGGGCGGCGGACAGTGTGAGGAGTAAGAGCGGAATCGTGGGGGTTAGTAATGAAAAAAATATTAGAGGTGAAGAATCTGACGAAAACCTTTCAGGTAAACGGAGGGTTTCTAAAGAAAGGCAAAAACCTTACGGCAGTCGACAACGTTTCTTTCGAGCTAATGGAGGGTGAAACACTCTGCCTTGTCGGTGAAAGCGGCTGTGGTAAATCGACATTGGGAAGAAGTATCCTGCAGATCATCAAGCCAACCTCCGGGGAGGTGCTGTTTGAAGGGGTCGATCTGTGTAAATTGGATGAGAAGAAAGTGAGACCATACAGAAAAAACCTGCAAATGATCTTTCAGGATCCATATGCATCACTGAATCCAAGAATGACGATCAGGGAGCTGATCGGCGCGCCGATCCGTGCTTTCAAGCTGGCAGCATCTGCGGAGGAGTTTGATAAGAAGATCCGGGAGGTCTGCAGTGTAGTGGGAATTTCCGAGGATTGGCTGGACAAGTATCCGCATGAATTTTCGGGAGGGCAAAGACAGCGGATCGTCATCGCCAGAGCGCTGATCTTGAATCCGAAGTTTATTGTGTGCGACGAGCCGGTCTCGGCGTTGGACGTCTCTATCAGAAGCCAGATATTGAATCTTATGAAAGACCTGCAGGCACAGTTTCGGTTCTCCTATTTATTTGTATCGCACGACCTGAGCGTTGTTAACTATATCGGGGACAGGATAGCGGTCATGTATCTCGGGGAATTCGTCGAACTGGCGGACAAAAAGGAACTGTTTTGCAACCCTTTGCACCCGTATACGCAAGCGTTGCTTTCTGCGATCCCGGTTGCGGATGTCACCTATAAGAGGGAGCGGAATTATCTGGAGGGAGAGGTGCCGTCGCCGGTGGACCCGCCTTCCGGCTGTAAGTTCCGGACAAGGTGCAAATATGCGACGGACCTCTGCAGGACCCGGAAACCGGAGTTCAGAATGGTTTCAGAAGATCATTTTGCGGCATGCCATATGCAGCATTGTGTATAAAACAAAGAGAAAGAGAGGGAGAGGAAACTATGAAAAGAAGAATGCAAAAGATCACGGCGCTTGGCCTGGCAATTTTGACGGGGCTTTTTGCTACGGGCTGCGGCGTTGGCACGCAGGCGCCTTCCCAGACCGGAGGTGAGCCGATGCAGGAGGCGGCAGATGACGGAGCGGCGGCGGAAGAGACGACGGATGCAGGGACCAGAGAGGCTGCTGTGGGTACGACGGGTGGCCAGACTGTCACGATGGCGTTTACCGGCTCGTGGAATACGCTTTGTCCCCTGGCGGCGACAGCCGACTATGATGATTGTGCGGCAAACCCGATGTTTGACAGACTTCTTGAACTGGACGGCAAGGGCGGTTACAGCTACAGACTGTGTGAAAGCTTTGAGATTTCGGATGACTTTAAGGTGCTCACCCTGCATCTGCGCGATGATGTCAAATGGCATGACGGGGAACCGTTTACGGCAGATGATGTGATCTTTACGTATCAATTGTATTCCGATGCCGATCTCGTGACTTCAAGAAGGTTGTTTCTGCAGGGCGTCGACGGATGTGATGAAAGCGGGATCGAGCTTTCGGATAAGAGCGTTCATGTAGAAAAGGTAGATGATCATACGGTAGATGTGTATTACACGGAACCGAAATCGGAGATTGCCATGTTTGCATGGAATATGTACTTTACCATTCTTCCGAAGCATTGTCTGGAGGGGAAAGATCCTGCCACTATTCTGCAGGATGATTTCTGGACTAAGCCTGTCGGAACAGGTCCATACATATTTGAGAGCACCGTTCCGGGTGAGAGCGTGACCTATAAGGCAAATCCGGATTACTATCTGGGGGCACCTTCGATCGAGACGCTTTGCATTAAAGTGATACAGCCGGCCAGTCTGACGACGGCAATGATGGCGGGAGAGATAGACCTGATCAATGGTACGCTTGCCGCTATTCCGGATGCGGATATGGAATTCGCCCAGACGCTGGACGGATATGATGCGCAGTCTATGGAAGGCACATCATCGCACTTCTTCGTACTGAACAACAAAGTGTTTAACAGCGCCAAGATCCGCAAGGCATTTGCAATGCTGCTTGATAAGGATGCCATGATCGAATCAGGCTGTTATGGAAACGGAACTAAGGTCTACACTACCTATGCGCCGAAAAATGTCTGGAACGATCAGGCGACCATAGATGAGTACGGTTATGAGTTTGACCCGGAGACTGCGATAGAAATGCTGCAGGAAGAAGGATTTGACTTTGACCGCACTTATACGGTATGTATCAACGATCTGGCGGTACGTCAGGCGATCTGCACGGTGATGCAGGATACCTGGGCGCAATACGGGCTGAAGCTGGAGATCGTCACGCTTGATACGCAGACGTGTATCTCCGCTATGCGTGAAGGATCGTATGATATGTGGATCAACGGCGGTGCCGGCGCGAATTTCACGAGTCTGGAAACGGGATTCATCATCTGGGTTACGATCGACGACAGTGGAGAATACGGACCGTATAACCTTGCACAAGTTGACGATCCGACCTTTATGAATGTGGAAAAGGAACTTGCTTCGGCAACAACGGAAGAGGATATTCAGAGACTCACGAAACAGATTCAGGAGCTTGAACTTACCGAGTACAATTATGTATACATCATTGGACCATACATCAATACGGCGATCAGTGACAGATTGTTAGGAGTCGATAAGGATATGATGCTCACGCGCGGCTTTAATTACAGTGAATGGACGATTGCGGAGTAATATGAGAACCTTTCGGACCCGCCGGAGGGAAACCGGCGGGTCTGATCATAGAAGAGAGGTTGTTATGGATAGAGAAGTACAGAACTGGTTTCAGGAGCATCACGAAGGCGTCGAGGAACTTGCAAAGAGAATATTTGAACACCCGGAGCTCTCGGGAGAAGAGGAATATGCATGTTCGGAAATTGCCGCTTATCTGCGCAAATACGGATTTGAAACGGAAACCTATCCGGTTGCGCCTGCGAAGGTTCACAATGGCTTAACCGCAAAATGGGGGAGTGGCTATCCGGTGATCGCGATACTCGGGGAGTACGATGCGCTGCCGGGATTGGGACAGAAGGCGTCGCCGAAACGCGAGCCGCTAGACGGTCCGGGACATGGATGCGGGCACAATCTTATGGGTGCGGGCTGCGCGGCCGGAGCGGTCGCGGCGAAACAGGCTATGGAAGCAAAACAACTTTCCGGCACGATCAAGTACTATGGATGTCCGGCAGAGGAAGGGCTGGCGGGAAAGGTGCAGATGCTGAAGATGGGCTGCTTTGCCGATGTGGATCTCTGCATTGCATGGCATACCGGTGGACCGTTCCGGGTATGTGAACATATATGCCAGTCGATGATAAGCACGGAGTTTCACTTCTATGGAATCACGGCGCATGCGGCATGCGCGCCGCAGGAAGGGAGGAGTGCCCTTGACGCGGCGCAGCTCATGAACGTGGGTGTGGAATTCTTACGTGAACATATTGAGGACAATGTGAGGATCCATTATGTTTTCGGCGCGGCTGGCGAGCGGCCGAATGTGGTTCCGGCCCATGCCGCGGTGAAGTATTACATCAGGTCCTGGAACAGGGAATCTGTGGACCGGGTTTTTGACAGAGTATGCGACATCGCCAGAGGGGCTGCGTTGATGTCGGGAACAACCGTGACCTATAAAATCATATCCGGGGGATATGAGCCCATATTGAATTTTACACTAAACGCTGCCTTGTATGAGTCCATGCAAAAGGTTCCCGACATTGTGTACGACGAGAATGACTATCGGTTTGCGGAGGAATTGTATCAAAATTATAATGGGCAGGAAGCACCGGAAACGTTGGATATGGCAGGAAGAGAACATATTATGGGGAAATGTGGTCTGCTGCCGACTCATTTGTGTAAGCCTCTGGGACATGGATGGATGGAATCGGGATCCACGGACGTGAATGACGTAAGCCAGGTGATACCGACTGTGCAGCTTTTTGGAGGAGGTGTCATGGGTGTCGGAGGGCACAGTTGGGGAGTGACGGCTTCTTCGGGATCAGCGGCAGGTCGGAAGGCAGCAGTCCAGGCCGGGAAGTATATTGCCCAATTTTGCATAGATGTATTAGAGAACAGAGAAGTAGTGGAACAAAGCAAAGAAGAACTTTGGCAGATTCGGAAAGAGAAGCCGGAATATTCCCCGATTCTTGCGACAGATGGGGAAATACCGTTAAGGGCAGGTGAGGATAAGTGAATGTTGCGATCATAGGTTGTGGCGCGATAGCCAGAAAGCGTCATGCACCGGCGCTTTCAAGTTATAGAGGTGCAGGTTTCCATGCGGTCTGTGACCCGGTAAAGACAAATGCAGATGATATGGCGAGGACCTATCAGGTAAAAGCGTATTATGATATTGATACGCTGCTTTGTGAAAAGGATCTGGATGCGGTGATCTTATGCACGCCCGAGAGATTTCATAAGGAACATGTGATCAAGGCGCTTCGGGCAGGCAAACATGTCTTGTGTGAAAAGCCGCTTGCAGTAAATGCCGTGGAGGCGGAAGAGATCGTAAAAGAGTGGAAGAAGACGGACAGAAAGCTGATGGTCGCGTTTAGCCAGAGGACGTATAAGATGCACACCATGGCAAAGCAGATGGTGCTGGATGGGAAGATAGGATCTCCAATCTTTTTCAGGACAAATCTTACACAAAAGGGGGCGGAATATACAACGCTTGCCGGCGCGCAGCCGGACTTTTATGATAAATATCTGAAAAATATCGGCGGCGTGCTGCTGGCGGTGGGTTGTCACCGTATTGACTTGGTAGATTATCTGTTTGACGCGCATATTGAGGCGGTTCAGGCGTTTACGCCTACGATCGACAAGAAATATGAAAGTGGGCAAAAGATCGACGCGGAGGATCATGCGCTGATCAATGCCAGATTATCTAACGGATTGGCCGGGTTGATCTGGGTGAGTTGGAGCAATTACGGGAAAGCGGAGAACGAGACGGTCGTATACGGAACGGAGGGCGTCTTGCGGACCTTCGAGGGGAAGGGGATCAAGATCTGTTATAAGGACGGCACCGAGGAGGAGTTTGATACCTCCGTGGATTACGACGAGTATCAGAATATTACAAACTGTTTTCTGGATACGTTGACGCTGGATAAGAAGATGGTCGCGGACGGAATGGACGGATATCGTTGTATGCGGGTGATCGACGCTGTCAGGGAATCGAATGACTCCGGCGGCTGGGTTTTGGTTGAGGAGAAGTAGTTTGTGGCTTCGGCATGGAGGTAAGGTTGAATAAATTCTCTGATGAGCAATTTATTCAACCAAGAATTTGTGCCGAAGCGTCACAAATTCTATTGATCGCAGAGCAGAATCTGAAATTCTGCTCGCGTCTTCAGCGCAAAAAGCGCTTCGGAATGGAGGTAAAAATGTATCAGAAGTTTACGGATATTTTACGGCATGAGCTTGTACCGGCGCTGGGGTGTACAGAGCCGATCGCGATCGCCTATGCTGCGGCGAAGGCGCGGGAGGTCTTAGGGTGCATGCCGGAGAAGATGTGTGTGTCTTGCAGCGGAAATATTGTTAAAAATGTGAAAAGCGTTACAGTGCCTCATACAAACGGGCTAAAAGGCATTGCGGCAAGCGCAGTTGCCGGCGTCGTCAACGGAGACGCCTCTTTGGGGTTTGAGGTTTTGAGCACGGTCACGCCAGAAGATGTGGAGAAGGTGAAAGATCTGTTAAAGCAGGAGATCTGTGAGATCGGTTTGCTTGAGACGGATGCGGTTCTGGATATCATGGTACAAGTGTTCGACGGAAAAGACAGTGTGACGGTTGAAGTGAAACATGCACACACCCATATAGATCATATTGAGAGAAACGGCCGCATGGTCTATCAGGCACAGCCTGGAAGTGCAAAGGAGGATCCTGTGGATGCACCCAAACTGGATGTTACGCTGCGGGATATTCTCGAGTATGTGGAAACGGTGGATCTGAGGGATGTGCAGGATATCATAGAAGAACAGGTGAGCAAAAATCTGCATATAGCGGAGGAAGGCCTCAGGAGGCCGTATGGAGCAAATGTGGGAAAGAATATCATGAAAAACTGCCGGGATTGTGCAGATAAAGCCGTCGCATATGCAGCAGCAGGGTCAGATGCGAGAATGGACGGCTGCGGGCTTCCGGTGGTGATCAATTCCGGCAGCGGTAACCAGGGGCTTACAGTGAGTATGCCGGTATATGTTTTTGCAAGGGAGTATCATATCAGCCGCCAGAAGATGATCCGGGCAGTGCTGTTTAGCAATCTGGCGGCAATTTATCAGAAGCAGCGGCTGGGGAAGCTTTCGGCATACTGCGGCGCCGTCAGCGCGGCCTGCGCCAGTGGGGCTGCCATCACGTATATGATGGGCGGAAGTTATGAACAGATCGAGAATACGCTGACGAATGCGATCGCTACCTTATCAGGGATTGTGTGCGACGGAGCGAAGGCCTCATGTGCAGCCAAGATAGCTACGGCCGTTAACAGTGCGATCCTTGCCCATAGGATGGCGATGAGCGGAGACGTGCTGCAAGCGGGAGAAGGCCTTGTCGCAGATACCCTGCAGGAAACGATCGAGGCGTACACAACGATGGGCAGAGTCGGCATGCGTGAAACAGACAAGATGATCCTTAAGATGATGACGCGGTAAACACATATGATTTACCGGTACACGGGGGTGTCCGTTTCACGATTTCTTCTACAACAAAACACGCGGCAGGCGTCTGCTGCGTGTTTTGTTGTGTTTTTGTAGAAAAGAAAAGGGATGCGTGATAAAATGATAGCATTAGGTGCAGGATCAGCTACAAAGATAGGGGGAGGTATATTATGGAGCGAGACAGTTATTTTATAGAAGGCCTGCAGGGCGCCGGTAAAAGCACTCTGCAGCGGAAGCTTTCGGATCGTTTGCCGGAGTATACCGTGTTCCGGGAGGGGGACTATTCCCCGGTGGAGCTGGCGTGGTGTGCCTATACGACAGAAGAGCAGTATCAGAATGTGCTGGCACGGTATCCGATGCTTGCTGAAGAGATCAAAGGGAAGACAGTCCTGGAGGGAGAGCATAAGATCATCTGCTATACGCAGATCCTGACAGATGTGTCGGATTTTCACAGGAATCTGGAGAAACTGGAAATCTATAACGGGAATCTGGACAGGGAGTCTTTCGAGGCAGTGGTCTTGGAGCGTTTCGGGAAGTGGGACGGGGAAAGGCAGATCTTTGAGTGCTCCATATTCCAGAATATCATCGAGAACCAGATCCTGTATCTTGGCATGGAAGATGAGGAGATCCTTGCTTTTTACAGAAGAGTGGAGAGGACTCTGGCGGGCAGGCCGTACAAGATTCTGTATCTGGATGTGGAGGACATAGCGGGAGCGATCGATGTGATACGGCGGGAGCGGTCCGATGATGCCGGCAATGAACTGTGGTTTTTGTTGATGCTGCGCTATCTGGAAGAGTCACCCTATGGACAGGAACACGGACTGTCCGGGTTGAAAGGGCTGTTGACGCACTTAGCGCATCGGAGGGATCTGGAACGCCGGATCATAGAGGAGATATTCCGGGAGCAAACGGTGGTGATCAGGGCCAAAGACTATCAGGTCGAGGAGATCATAAAGTGTTGATAGCCTGCACATAAATTTACGTCTGCAGTCAAATCCGCAGGCTGAACACACATGGGAGATGCATATGAAAACAATACGGGTAGCGGCGGCGATCATCTGTGATGACATGGAAGAACCTACGAAGATATTTGCCACGGCTAAAGGATATGGGGAGTTCAAGGGACAGTGGGAGTTTCCCGGCGGCAAGATAGAGGAGGGAGAGTCGGCACAAGAGGCTTTGGTGAGAGAGATCAGGGAAGAACTGGACACGGAGATCGAAGTGGGCGCAATGATTCACACCATCGAGTATGATTATCCGAACTTTCATCTTTCCATGGATTGCTTTCTGGCGAAGGTGAAGGCGGGCCGCCTGACACTTAAAGAAGCACAGGCAGCCAGATGGCTTACAAGGAGTGAACTGTATGAGGTACAGTGGCTGCCGGCGGATATCTCGCTGATAAAGATATTGGAAAATACATTAAAATAAATTCCATCTGTGCGGATTACTGGAATTATTTGTATAGAACGAAAGAAATTACCAGGAAAAGAAAATAGTCGGTGCTATAATCTTCATGAAACCAAAGAAATGGTACAGAAGCGAGGGGTAGAGTATGAAGACTGATATGAAAAAATGGATGCAAGACTGTATTAATGCACCGACGAAAAAGGCGATGCCGATTCTGTCCTTTCCGGGAATCCAACTTACGGGACATACGGTCGACGAGATGGTAAGAAGCGGGCATCTGCAGGCAGTCTGCATGGAGGCGATCGCCCGAAAGTTTAATACGGCGGCAGCATTCAGTCTGATGGATCTGTCGGTGGAGGCTGAGGCTTTCGGAAGCCCGATCCATTACAGTGGAGACGAAGTGCCCACGGTGACGGCGGCACTGATCCATGATGAAGAGGAGGCGGAAGCTTTGCAGATACCGGATGTCGGAGCCGGCCGGACGGGAGAATGTGTGAGCGGTATCCGGGAAGTGAGCAGTCTGATTACGGATCGCCCGGTACTGGCAGGAATCATCGGCCCGTATTCTCTGGCAGGAAGGCTGCTTGATATGACGGAGATCATGATCCTGTGCTATGAAGAGCCGGAGATGGTGGAGACAGTACTGGAAAAGGCGACAGAATTTCTTGTAAAGTATGCACAGGCGTTTAAAGATGCCGGTGCCAACGGCATTGCGATCGCGGAACCGGCGGCGGGGCTTCTTTCTCCGGGGCTGATCGAAGTGTTTTCCACTCCCTATGTTAAGAGAATCTGTGAGGCGGTGGAGGATGATTCCTTTATGGTCCTGTACCATAACTGCGGGAATGTCATTCCACTATTGGAAAATATCAAGGAGATTGGTGCAGGCGGATACAGCTTTGGCAATGCCGTTGATCTGGAAGAGGCTTTGAAAGTCATACCGGAGGACAACATTGTGATCGGCAACATTGATCCGGCAGGAATCATCAGAAACGGAACGCCGGAACAGATCAGGAAAGAAACACTTTCACTGATGGAGCGTTGCTGCAAATATCCTAATTTCGTGATCGCAAGCGGATGCGATATACCGCCCATGACCCCGCTGAAAAACATAGAAGCATTCTTTCAGGCGGTGGAGGAATTCTATCACAAGTAACAGTACCTTCACCAGACCGGATGCAGTCGTGACGGCATCTATGAAAGTGGCGGGGATTACCGGAACTGCTTTGGTGTGGTTCCGGTGTATTTTTTAAAAACTTTTGAGAAATAACTCTGGTCTTCAAAACCGACGGCGACGGCGATATCAATGATGGAGAAGTTGGTGTTCTGCAGGAGAATCTTGCTTTCTTCAACACGAACTTTATTCAGGTATTCTTTGAAGGACGATCCGGTAGCATTTTTAAAGACCGTGGAAAAGTAAGAGGGATGCAGGTGCACATGGGCAGAGACATCCTCCAGTGTCAATGACGTATTGAAATTTTCTGAGATATAGGCCATGGCCTTTTTGACGATGTCGTTATTTTTAAGTGGCAGATCACGGCAGAACATGCTTTCCGAAAAAGCCTCTACGACTTCCTGCAGCATATGACACATGCCGTCCAGTGTAGTGATCTGTTGGAGATTTTTCAGGAACTGACTGTTAAGTGCCAGCATACTGTCAGCCGGAGCGCCGCCTTCTATAGCGGTTCTGGATAACAGGGAACAAAGCTCCAGAGCTCTCGGCTTGACCGCCTCTAAGCTGGTGCCTTTGGAGAATAATACATAACCGAGCAGGTCATTTAATATAGCATTTGCCCCTTGTGAGTCGCCCAGTTTTACTTTGCCAAGCAGTTCCCGTTCTTTGGCATATGGATAAGAAGAAAGGCGAAGATTTCCTTCCTTATATCGCTGGATAGACTCGTTGATACGGGACTGCTGGAGCAGCTTTTGGCTGTTCTTCTGCAGTTCTTTTTTGCTGTCTGTGATCAGGTTGGAGAACAGATAGAAAAGCAAGCGGCTGATATGGCTGACAGCAGAGGGCTGGACGACAGGGACCGTACTGAGTTCATCATACAGATCCAGCGCTTGATCTGTGGTAAAATGATATTTTCTTGTAAGGTTGGAAATCAGGATGGAATCGGGTAGATCCATCAAAAAGGGTCCAACCAGGATGGAGCCGAGAAAGGTCTGCTTACTGATTAGAGGAAAGACAATGTGATTCAACTCGGCATGGCACTCGAAGATGTAAGGTTCGCCAATGGAGATTGCCTGTTTGCTGGCATCTACATGGGCTTTTCCGCAGGTGTCAGAGGGCGGAAGATGCTTCTGAAAGAGACGGCAGAACTGGTGCGTCCCACCTTCAGAGACAAGAGTTTCTCCCTGCTCATTGATGATCTGTATGGACAGATGGATGCAGGCATAGAAGGTCTCGGCCATGGACTGCAGCGTTTTCTGAGGTACGATAGAATATAGTAAAGGCTTCAATGCGAATACCTCCCGTTCAGAATGCACAAAGTGTGCACGCTTTCAATGAGTGTTTACGCGGCCATAGGTGGTATGACGGGAATGGCCAGTATGGAACTTTAACAGTATGATAGCTTACTCACTTGCAAGAATCAATGAGAAATAGTAAAAATATTATATATATCTAAAAAAATTACCTAAATTTGCGGAGAAAGTAAATTACAATATACCATAACAGCAGCATGACAGATAAAAACAGGAGGAAAAGAACATGGCGCTTATTCAGGAAATTTCGGAATTACTTCAGAAAGGAAAAGCAAAAAATGTAAAACAGCTCGTACAGCAGGCGCTGGATGAGAACATGGATCCTAAGGAGATTCTGAATGACGGTCTTCTGAGCGGTATGATGACAATCGGTGCAAAATTCAAGAACAACGAGGTGTTTGTGCCGGAAGTACTGGTCGCAGCAAGAGCGATGAATGCCGGCCTGACGGTGCTGGAGCCCAAGCTGATCGAAATAGGGAATGAGCCGGCAGGGAAAGCAGTGATCGGGACCGTACAGGGCGATCTGCATGATATCGGCAAGAATCTCGTGAGCATGATGTTAAAGGGAGCAGGTTTTGAGATCCATGATCTGGGTGTGGACGTGGAACCGGATGTATTTATTGACAAGGCGGAAGAAATCGGGGCGGATGTCATCTGTATGTCGGCGCTTCTTACGACCACAATGCCCAAGATGCAGGAGTGTATCGACCGCATGAAACAGAGAGGCGTAAGAGACAAATATATTGTGATGATTGGCGGCGCACCGGTGAACGAGAGTTTTGCGCAGCAGATCGGGGCGGACTATTATACGGCGGATGCGGCATCCGCAGCTGAAGTTGCTAAAGCCGCAGTACAGAAGACGCGCGGAAAGACATTATAAGGGATACAGGGGTATAGCGGTGAAACTAACAGAGTTTGACATTCGGATTTCTAAAGAAAATGTCTGCAGGCTGATTCAGGCCAATCCGGACAGCAGCATGTATCAGGAGATCATGGCAGAACTTCAGGAGATGCTTCCGGCCGCTTATGAGAAGTTGGAACCAACGGCACTTCTGGAATTTGGGGATTTTGAAGCTTATGCCGATGTGATCGAAGAAGAGGGGATAGAAGAAGCCCTCTACGGGATCATTACAGTGGGGGAAGAGATCGGCAGCTGGTCCACGCAGCTGTTCCGGGAAGGAAATTATCTGGGCGGCATGCTGGCGGACGCTATAGCGGACGACTGTCTTTATCAGATGGACGAAGCCATAAGCGAGGCCGCGATCGTGATGTGTAGGGAAAGGCAAAGAGGGATCGTCCGCAGGCTGGAAGCGCCAGTGGACATTCCCATGAGCATCCAGAAGAAGGCATATGATATAACCGACGCAGGCCGGCAGGCCGGCATTAAGATCAAGGGAAGCTATATGTACAGTCCCGTAAAGACGGTCTGTCAGGTTTATATTCTGGACAAAGACACGACCAGATACCATGCGGAGCATGACTGCGGCAGATGTGAGAATGCTACCTGTAAAATGAGAAATATTTCTGTGGTCACGATCACGGTAAAGAGTGGAAAAGGGGAGCAAAAGATACGTGGCAGAAAAAAGGATACACTGCTGGAATCACTGCGTGCAAACAATCTGTTTCTTCCCGCCGTGTGCGCGGGAAGAGGCGTATGCGGAAAGTGCCGTGTCCGTGTACTAAAAGGAGAAGTGCCGGCGACGGAGACAGACCTGCGCTTTTTCTCACAGCAGGAGATAGAGGAGGGGTATCGTCTTGCCTGCCGGTCATATCCGGAAAGCGACTGTACCATCCTGACACAGGACGGTGAAGCGGAAGGATTCTATGTGGAGGCGCCTGAGAAGGACGCAGAATCTCTGCTGCCGGATACGGAAAAGGCTTACGGGATCGCGGCGGACATCGGAACGACGACGGTAGCCATGCAGCTTGTGGAACTGCAGACTGGAAAAACGGCGGATGTCTATACAACAGTCAATAGACAGAGGGCATACGGTGCGGATGTGATCAGCCGGATAGAGGCAGCCGGCAGAGGCGGGAAAGAAGCAATGACGGGTATCATCCGGGAGATCCTGCAGGAAGGTATCGAGGATCTGAGTGTAAATGGAACCATTCTGATAAGACAGATGGTGATCGGCGGCAATACGACCATGATCCATTTGCTGATGGGATATTTCTGTGAAACATTAGGTGTCTATCCTTTTCGGCCGGTCAATATCGAAACGATCCATACGACGGACAAAGAACTGTTCGGAAAACAGGAGAAGCATTTTGACGTGACAGTCTGCCCGGGTATCTCCACCTTTGTGGGAGGAGATATTGTTGCCGGGCTCTACGCTTTGGATTTCCAGAAGCGGGAGAAGGTCTGTGTCCTGATCGATCTTGGGACGAATGGAGAACTTGCGATCGGGAACAAGGAGCGGATCTTGACAACCTCTACGGCGGCGGGTCCTGCCTTTGAAGGCGGCAACATTTTGTGTGGTATGGGAAGCGTGCCGGGTGCAATCTGTAAGGTGGAGATCAGAGAAGGAAAGGCGCAGATCCGGACGATTGGCGACGCGAAGGCGAGAGGAATCTGCGGCACGGGGGTCATTGACTGCGTCTATGAACTGGTCGGGGAAGGCATTGTGGATGAGACGGGCTTGATGGAAGAACCTTATTTTGAGACGGGATTTCCGCTGTCGGAGGATGGGCAGATCCGGTTCTGCCAGAAAGATGTGAGAGAGTTCCAGTTGGCAAAGTCCGCGGTGCGGGCAGGTCTGGAAACATTGATTCTGCGGTACGGGATAAGCTGGGAGGAAATCGACAAGGTCTATGTGGCCGGAGGATTCGGGCATAAGATGGATATTCACAAGGCAGTGGGAATCGGGCTGTTCCCCGCATTCTGTGAGGAAAAAGTGGAAGCGGTGGGGAATACCTGCCTGCAGGGAGCGGTAAAGTATCTGACCCAAAAAGACGCATCGGAAGCCGTCGAAAGGCTGGTGGAAGTCTCGGAAGAGATCGGTCTTTCGGGTGATAAGAACTTCCAGGAATTCTATATGGAAAATATGTATTTTCTTTGACCTTCTGCCCGACGGCAGGCAGAGCATGATGGAAGTTTACTATGAAAGTCTCTGACTTTCACAGCATGGATGGCCATGCGGCCCGCTAAGCGGCAGGCTGCGCATGATGGGGGTTTACTATGGAAGTGAAGAGATATACAGGTGATCCGGAGAGGGAATCAGCCTTTCACGGAATCTGAAACACGCAGGTTTTTACAAAAAATTGCTTCGGCATGGAGGTAAATATGACACCGTTTGAACGTCTGAAATTCAAAATGGAGGGAAAAGAGGTTGATAAAATTCCCAATTTAAATATTGCCATGGCATTGGTGGCGAAAGAAGCAGGAACAGATTACAGTACCTATGCACAGGATTACAGAAAGCTGGTAGATGGAAATTTATGTTGTGTGGAAAAATACGGATTTGATGTGGTCAGCGCTATCTCAGATCCGGTGAGGGAGGCGGCAGCCTTTGGCAGTGAAATTGTTTTTCCTGAAAACGGTGTGCCATACTGTGCCGAGCCGCTTTTGAAAGACGGGTATGAAATTGAAAAATTAAAAATTGTAAGTCCGTATGATAACGAAAGAACCCTTGATAGAATTAAAGCGATAGAAGAATTCAGGAAACGTGTAGGCGGAGAAATTCCTATTATAGGATGGGTAGAAGGGGTATTGGCAGAATGCGCTGATCTAAGAGGCGTAAGCAGTCTTATGATGGACCTGGCGGAAGAGGAAGATCTTAATGAGGTCATGGAAATCATTTTTCACCAGCAATGCAGATTTATTGATGCGCAGGTAAAGGCCGGTGCAGATATCATAGGGGTAGGTAATGCGGTAGCATCTCTGATAGGACCATCTCTGTATGAAGAGTTTGCATTCCAATATGACAAAGCGACAATTCAATACATTCATGAATTGGGTGCAAAAGCTAAATTGCATATCTGTGGAAATATTACGCCCTTGCTTCCGCAGCTGAAAATGCTGGAGGTTGATATTCTGGATTTTGATTGGATGGTAGATTGTCAGAAAATCAGGGAAATAACGGAAGGAAGCAATATCTGCTTTTGCGGAAATATAGATCCGGTGGCTGTGATGCTGGAAGGTACGGCAAGTGAGGTAGAAGCGAAAACTGTCAAATGTATTATGGAAGGTGGAGAACAATATATTGCTGCATGTGGCTGTGAAGTACCGGCGGATACTCCCAGAGACAATCTTATTGCAATGAACAAAGTGTTGTATCGATAGCAGATTTTGAAAATGATGAAATAAGGAGGAATAAATGGTAATACACAGTAGTGGTGAAAATGCAATACACATTTGTTTTGATGAGAAAACATTGACGTTTTCTTTCAAAAAGGATGATGGGAAGGAATGGAACTGGGATAAAAGCTATGTTCCATATATGGAATGTGAAGATGGAAAGGTTCTTTTTGGCGATGCGGCAGGAATCAGTCACCAGCCGTTTCACACCGGAGTCGGAGAGGGAATTTTAAGTACTTATTGTGGGTTTGAAAAAGAGGGAAAGATTGTGCCGTACAAATTTCAGACGCTTGTCTGGGTGGAAAATGCCACAGGAGAGGTGTACTGCGAATGGATTCCTCTTCAGGAAGAGGGGCTTGAGGTAAAGAAGGTATTCTGGCCTGGTCCCATGGAATTCAGTGAAAAAAGAGAGGACTGGTACACACTTCTGACTCATCAGCAGGGAATGCTGCTTCCAAATACCTGGGAAGTGGAGCTGGAAGCGCCTTCTTTTGAGGGATTCTTTGGAACAGCAGGGGCTTATATGCCGTGGTTTGCACAGGTGAGAGAACGGGAAGGATACTTGGCGGTATGTGTGACGCCTTGGAATGCAGGATATCAGACAAAACATCCGGCCGGAGGTCCTTATACACAAGTTTCCATTCGTTTTGAGCCAAGCCTTGGAAAGATGGACTACCGCCGGGTTGTGAAGTATACTTTTTTAGAGGATTGTGATTATAATGATATCTGTAAGGCATACAGAAATTATGTGGATGAACAGGGAAGACTTCGGACTTTGGAAGAAAAAGCAGTTAGAAACCCATCGGTCAATGATCTGATCGGCTGTGCTTTCCTGCACAAAGGAATCAAGACCTTTGTACAGCCAAATTCGGATTTCTATGATGCAGAGAACCCGGAGAAAAACAATCATCTGACGACCTTTGCCCGGAGGGAGCAGGAAATCAGGCAGCTGCATGAGATGGGAGTGGAGAAACTATATCTGCACCTGGACGGATGGGCAGAACCGGGGTATGACAACTGTCATCCGGATTACGGCCCGGCCTGCGAGGCGGCCGGCGGCTGGGAAGGTATGAAATCTCTGGCGGATGCCATACACGAATGTGGTTACTTATTTGGTATTCATGACCAGTACAGGGACTATTATCTGACAGCGCAAAGCTTTGATGAAAACTTTGCATGCCGCCTGCCGGATGGAACCATTCTGCAGCACCAGAGATGGGCAGGTGGTCCTCAATCCTATCTTTGTGCAACACAGGCGCCGTATTATGTAAAGAGAAATTTTGAAGAACTTGCAAAACACGGAATTGAACTGGATTGTGCATACTTGGATGTATTTACCTGTAATGAGGGAGATGAGTGCGACAATCCTATGCACCGTATGACAAGAAGAGATTGCTACGCTTACCGTGCACGCTGTTTTGAATATCTTCTGAAAAACGGCATTTTGCCAAGTTCAGAAGAAGTAAACGACTGGGCTGTGGAGAGTCAGGTATTCTGCCATTATGCACCGTATGATTTTATGATGCGCGTGCCGGGAAGCCCGAAACAAGCCATACCGGTGCCGCTTTACAATCTTGTATATCACGACTGTGTCATTCAGCCGTGGATGATGGAGAAGGTAAGCGAAGAGGAAGATTATATGCTCTATGCACTGTTAAATGGCGGAGCTCCTTATCTTGTAAGGGATGCGGCTTATCCGAATATTGATGGGGCATTTGACAGTGCCGTGGAAATGAAATTAGAGGAAGATATCCACAGGGCAAAAGTAGTATCTGATTTTCATGAAAAGGTCGGAAAACGTGAGATGGTACGCCATGAATTTGTAAATGGCAATCCACAGATACAGAAAACAACTTTTGCAGGGGGAATTTCTGTGCAGGTGGATTTTGAGAAGCAGAGGTATGAGATCCTTCAGGGTCAGCCGGGAAGACATTGAAAGTGCCTGTGTGACGTGCGTTGACAAAAAAGAGATGATACCCTCAGTTCACTGAGGGTAACCGGGAAAGAGACTGTAAAAGAGATTTCAGGGGGACGACTATGAGCCAATGTATCAGAGAATTGACATTGAACTTAGGAGACCGCGCGGGAGAAGGAAGCGTCTATAAAAGGGTTGCCGCCCGAGGTATCATCAGACGTGGCGACAAATATCTGGCGATCTACAGTAAATACGGCGATTACAAATTCCCGGGCGGCGGCAGAGAGACCGGGGAAGAGCTGGAAGATACCCTGCTGCGGGAAGTGCAGGAAGAAACCGGCTGCAAGGTCATTCCGGAAAGCATCGGGGATTACCTGCTTGTACATGAGAGGCGAGAAGGCGATCCGGAAGATTGGCTGGAGATGGATTCCTGGTATTATTTCTGTGATATTGAAGAAACGGTATATGAGCGCGGTCTGGATGATTATGAGAAAGAGTATGGCTATCAGGTTGTGTGGATGACTTTGGAGGAGATGATCCGGAAGAATGAGGCGGGAGACAGGGAGAAGACGCCGTGGATCGTGCGGGAGGCGATGGTCATGCGGGAGCTGGCCGGGCTGGAGGGTATAACCTGTAGATCCGCAGAATGAGAGAAAGGAATGGGTTTTTATGAAAAAAAGGATTGGCGGTCTGCTGGTGGCAATAGCCGTTTCACTGGCAGCAGCGGGCTGCAAAGAAGTGGCCTCTGTCCCGGAAAGTAGCAGCACGGAGAAGGAAATACCGTCTCCTGTACAGCCGGACTATCAGGACGGAACTTTGACTTACTCGAATCTGGCCGGGAATGAGTCCCAGCGCGAAGTGGAGGAGATCCTGCTGGCTGCCGGTATTCCGGAAAAATATGTGGATATGTTGTTTCTATGGGTCAATGATTTTAACCAGTGCATGAGTAAATGTGAGACTTTTCATTTGATAGACGGGTTTGTAACGGAGGATATCCCGGTCGTCGATTACGGCGACTACTATCCGATGTCTACCGCATGGTTTAAGACGAATCAGAGAAAATATGGTGATGTACTTTGCCGGATCGCGGCTTTTTTGCTGATGCAGGATCAGATCACGGCGAAAGCGCTGATCGAAGAGGAGCTGTGGGAATGCTGGCAGGATACTCAATGGCTGTGCAGTGACAATGACGCGATCAGTAACAACCCGCTCATTGATTTTGACCAAAAACAGCAGAGCCTCTACTATACGGTTTATAATCCGGTGACGATCACGCCCGGCTGCCCGGCGGAGGAGATGGCTGCATGTATTTCAGAGGAGTGGCAAAGGCGGGGGATATCTTTTGCGGAAGGCCGGGTTTCGCTGATCACGATTTGGACGCAGTACGAAGCGCAGACAGCGGCGGCACATGCGGCGGTGCTGGTTCAGGATGGGGACGCATATCTTCTGCTGGAAAAGACGAATCCGCAGTCGCCTTATCAGGCAACCAGGTTTTCAACGGTGGAGCAGGTGAAACAGTATATGTATGAGTCGATTCATATAGAAGATGTCCGTTATGATATGGAGACAGGAACCTATATTGTCATGGAAAATGACCGGATACTTTAAAACGGAAAATAACGGAGCTATGTTTTGCCACAAAGAAGGAGGCTGACAGGATGCAGATCAGAGCAGCAGACAGGAAGGATGAGGAAATGCTTTCACGGTTTGACAGACACATCAGGCCGGAAGAACTGGAAGTCAGTATATCGCTTGGCAGAGTCCTGGTGGCCGAAGAGAACGGACAACTGGCCGGATGGCTGCGCTGGAATCTGTTCTGGGACAATACGCCTTTTATGAACATGCTGTTTTTGCTGGAGAAATATCGCGGACAGGGATTTGGGGGAAAGATGGTTTCTGTCTGGGAAGAGCAGATGAAAGCGGCGGGATATGAATGTGTCATGACGTCCACGCTGTCCAACGAGGAGGCCCAGCACTTTTACCGCAGAAGGCACTATGTGGATGCGGGGGCGCTGTTGCTGCCGGGAGAGCCGCTGGAGATCATTTTCGTCAAGGAATTAATTCCCTGATGCGAAATTTAGTGTTAAAATGGAATAAGTTCGGCTGGGATTTGTGACGCTTCGTTAAGAAGTTCTGGATTTGAAATTCCGCAGAGTAGGATCATGGAGATTAACGTAGAAAAGAGGGAAGAAAATGGAAGACTTAAGAGTGGCATTTTTACAGATCGCACCGACGGGTTCGGTGGAAGGCAACCTGGAAAAGGGCAGGACATACTGCAGGATGGCGAAGGAGCAGGGAGCGGATATCGCGCTTTTTCCGGAGATGTGGAGCAGTGGGTATCAGATTCCGGAAGAAATTGACAGGCTGAAAGCGCTGGCCGTTCCCCGGGACGGTGATTTTGTGCTGGCATTTCAGGCTTTGGCAAAAGAGCTGCAGATGGCGGTCGGCATCACATATCTGGAAGCTTGGGAGCCATTGCCCAGGAATACGATCACACTGTTTGATCGACACGGCAGGGAAGCCTACACATATGCCAAGGTGCACACCTGCGATTTCGGAGAGGAGTGTAGGCTTACGGCAGGAGACGACTTCTATGTGGCCGATCTGGATACAGAGAAGGGAACGGTCAGGGTCGGCAGTATGATCTGCTACGACAGGGAATTTCCGGAGAGTGCCCGGATCCTGATGTTAAAGGGTGCGGAGCTTGTGCTTGTACCAAATGCCTGTCCGATGGAGATCAATCGTATCTCCCAGCTGCGGGGCAGGGCTTATGAGAATATGATCGGCATTGCCACCGTGAATTACCCAGAACAGCAGCCGGATTGCAACGGCCGTTCTACGGCCTTTGACGGGATTGCCTACAGGCCGCAGGATGCAGGTTCGCGGGATACCTTATTTATGGAGGCCGATGGCTCAGAAGGAATCTTTATAGCCGATTTCCCGATGGATGAGATACGTGATTACCGGAGCAGGGAAGTACACGGGAATGCCTACCGCCATCCTCATAAGTATGGTCTGCTGGTGGCGGAAGAGATCAGGGAGCCTTTCATCAGGAAGGATTACAGGCGATAAATTAATTAAGGAAGGAACGGTATTGGTGTAAAGGATTTTGTGAAGTGGAAGGATGGAGGGTCAGAATGAATTTTGAATTGGAACGGCCGGAAGCGGTCATCAAGGCGCAGGAAAAGCAGAAGGGTTTGAACTGGTTTCTGGAGATGCTGGTATTTGTGCTGGTGTTTTTTGTCTGTATGTTTGCCCAGATACTGGCCACTCTGCCAGGGGAACTAATACTTATTTCCACGAATGCAGACTATCAGGCAGCCGCGGCGGCCGGGGATCTGGATGGGATGGCTGAGGCGCTGCGTCTGTTGGGTGGTTCGGATCTGTATATGGTGCTTGCTCTGTTTTCGACTGTGGCAATGACGTTGGTCACGCTTTTATTCTGCAGGCTGATCCAGAAGCGCAGGCCGGATACGCTTGGATTTGTGAAAAGGGGAGCAGGCCGGGAGTATCTGATCGGTCTGGCGGCCGGATTTGTCACATTTTCGGCGGCGGTCCTGCTCTGTGTATTGACAGGGACGATCAGAATCGAAGGGCTTTCCGGGACCTTCGGCGGGGGTGTATTTGCGCTTTTCGTGGTTGGTTATATGGTACAGGGGATGGGGGAAGAAGTGCTGTGTCGCGGCTACCTCATGGTATCCATCGGCCGGCGTTATCCGATGTGGGTGGCGGTTTTTTCCAACGCGGTCATCTTCGCGGCGCTGCATCTGTTGAATAATGGGATCAGCGTGCTGGCATTTTGTAATCTGACGTTGTTTGGCGTGTTTGCTTCTCTTTATTATATCAAAAGGGGCAGTATCTGGGGAATCGGTGCGTTTCACAGCATCTGGAATCTGGTGCAGGGGAATTTCTGGGGACTTCGTGTCAGTGGCGGCGTTACGGAATGTTCGGTATTCAGGACCACGATTGTGGAAGGAAGGGATATCATAAACGGCGGCGCATTCGGACCGGAAGGCGGGCTTGCGGTGACGGTAGTGCTGCTTGCAGGAATTTGCGTGCTGCTAAGGAAGAAAGAGGTAGTACAGTAATTTTGTAAGGTATGTGCCGGAGGGATGCCAGAGAGTGGCTGCCGCGTAATGCAGTCTTGCAGCAACACAAAAAGCTCACGTGTGTCGGCTACGGTGAATGGACGACTAAGAAAATCTCCATCTCTTTCGCGAGACAACTACGTGAGCAATTTGTGCAATATGCCGGCGCAAAATTAGAATGACACCTTTTGTTATCCAGATCCGCAAAGCTAATTTGTGAAGCAAGTTTACATCTTATACGCCGTAGATCTTAGAATACTTTTCTTTAAAATACCGTATAAGCGGTTCGGCGGATATTTTCTTGCCGCAGACTGCCTTGATCGCATCCTTGGGCTTGCGCGTATTGCCGTACCAGTGGATCTTCTGATTCAGCCATGCGGTGATGTCCTTAATCTTTCCGTTCTTAAGCAGTTCGTCCACATTCCCCAGCTCTTCCTGCAGAGTGTCAAGAAGCATGCCGTCGTAAATACTGCCCAGCAGATAGGAAGGGAAGTACCCAAAGTAGCCGTCCGACCAGTGCATATCCTGCAGGATGCCCCTCGCGTCATCTGCAGGTGTGATCTGCAGATAATCCTGCATTTTCTGGTTCCACAATGCGGGCAGGTCATTTACCGCCACATGATCTCTGAAGATCGCCTTTTCCATTTCGTAGCGCAGTATGATATGGAAGCAGTAAGTCACTTCGTCTGCGTTTACACGGATGAAGCTGTTTTGCACGTGATTGATCTCCTGGTAGAAAGTTTCTAACGGGATTTCCTGAAAGGCAGGCAGTAGTTCGCCCAGCTTATCGTAAATGGGCAGCCAGAAATTCTTATTCCGTCCCAGAATATTTTCATAGAACCGGGACTGGCTTTCGTGAAGCCCCATGTAACCGCAGCTGCCGGCTACAGTGTTGTCATATTCCGGGTTGACGTTCTGTTCAAAAATGGCGTGCCCGCCCTCATGGACAGCGGAGAAGATGGAACTAAGCGGATCATTCTCATAATAGTGATTGGTCAATCGCACATCCCTGGAAGAAAAGTTGAGGGTAAAAGGATGCTCTGTCTCCCCGACACTTCCGGCGTCCTTCCGGAAGCCGATATAATCCAGCAAAAGATCCTGTACCTTTCGCTGGCCGTCCGGATCGAAATAGTTTTTGAAGGCCGGATTTTCCGGTTTCTGTTTTGCAAGGATCTCTTTTACGAAGGGGATCAGATCTTTTTTCAGCGCTTCAAACAGGCCGTCGATGGTGGCGGAGTCCATGCCCTCCTCATACTGGTTGAGAAGAGCGTCGTAGACTTCCACGCCCGGATCAGTATAGCCGGTCATCTCTACAGTCAGATCGATCATCTTCTGCAGATAAGGCGCAAACAGGCTAAAGTCGGATTTTTCCTTGGAATCCACCCAGATATTGCCGGTCTCTGCCTGGGTCTGCACGTAGGTTTTATACAGATCGGCAGGAATGCGCTTGTTGCGGTCGAAATCGCGCTTCATGCGTGTGACGATAAATTTCCATGTGTCTGTGAGGGCATCATATTCTGCCGGTTTGGCCAGTTCGGTCAGCATTTCCCCCATCTGTTCGGAGGTGGACATGGCGAAGACCTCGGTGGAAAAGTGGGTCAGCGCTTCTACATGGCCCTCCTGCCCCAGCTTCGGGGTGCAGGTCTTCATGTCCCAGTACAGCAGCGTGAGCACATGCTCATACTGATTCATCTTTTTCAGGTACTCCTGAAATTCTTCTAATAATTTACTCATGGCGTCTCCCTTTTCATTCAATTCTTGTAATGAGTTGTTCTTTTAAAAGTATATCACATTTTTGGTAATCTGTGGTAGAATGTATAGGGCGATAAGACGAACATTTGTTTTGACGGTTGCGATTGTTACTATTCACGGTGCCCTGCACCCTGCTGCAGGGCATTCGGCCCTTGGAGAAAGTGGCTTTTTTCATGAGAAAATGATGCAGGGAATTGAAATGGAGAGGACTATGAACGCGGTTTTCCGGGATATCTTCCGTGCCATCCATGAGGGAAAATGGATGAGCATCGAATACCATAACAGAGAAGATCAGATCACGAAATACTGGATTGGCATCCGTGATCTGGACGTTCACAGCCGTACTCTTTCGGTGGACGGTCTCCATCTGGGGCAGTATACGGTGGAGTCTTATGACAGGATCCGGATTGATTCCATCCAGTCCTCCAGGATCATAGAAGGCTCTTACTGCCCTGTCAATGAAAAACTGGTTCAGGATATTTATTTAAATCCCCACAAATATACGGGTCTGTTTGAAAATACTGCCAATTTAAAGATTCTCGGTTATCTGGAGATGTGCAACCGTCTGGACTGCGTGCCGTATAAGTCGGATTTCACCCTGGTGCGCTATCTGGATCACGACACGATCAAAGGAGAACTGTATCAGCTAAGTCCGGAGCAGTTTCGGGAGATCGTGAAGAATTTCCAGTACCAGTCGGAATCTGTCGGACGTGAGGACGGCCGGCTGCAGATCAGACAGTTGGCGATGAATGTCTTAAGTATTCATATGAAGAAAGGGCTGTACGTGATGGCTTACCGCAAGCTGCATCTGGACGTAAAGCAGCGGGCGCTAAAGCCGGCGGAGGAGATTACGATCTGCACGGAGTTTGCAATCAAAGAGGAGAGAGGCAGCCGTCCTGTGGAACTTATGACGAAACAGAGCATCCGCCGGTTTCTGGACGGTGACGAGTATGAGCTGCTTGCCGATTTCGAGGCGAATCAGGAGCGGATCAAGGATTGTATCATGCGGCGGATGCCCAGAGGCAGCTGCAATGTGGACGATATGCCGTATATTATAGGGCTGGAAGCGGATATTGCGCTGGATCTGCATAAAGAATATCAGGCCGTTATGAAGTTGTATCGGAAAAAGGAAGTGCCGGTGCCCATCCGGGCTTTTTTCGGAGATTTGCTGGAGCGGCCCAGAAGGACGGCGGCCTATCCGATCGCGCTGATTAACCGGAATATCAATATGGATCAGCTGCTGGCAATCCACAACGCCATGAAGTATCCGGTAGCTTATATTCAGGGACCGCCGGGGACGGGGAAGACGAATACCATTATCAACACCATCGTGACGGCATTTTTCAATGAACGCACGGTGCTGTTTGCATCCTACAATAACCATCCGATCAACGGCGTCTACGAGAAACTCTCCACCATAGAGTATAACGGAAAGACGATTCCTTTCCCGATCCTGCGGCTGGGCAACCAGGAGAAGGTGAAGGAGGCGCTTTTGACGATCAGGCGGCTCTACCGGGAGGTACAGAACGTGAAAGTGTTCGAGGATACGCTGGATCGTAACAAGGACGACCGGAAGAAGCGGGCCAGACGGCTGTCGGAGCTGCTAAGACGGTATGAGGAGCTGTTGGATCTGCGGGAACGGGAGGAGACCATAGACCGGGTGCTGGAATATGAGGAGAAAAAGGGCGCTCTGCTGCAGACAATGGCCTTCGAGCAGGACCTGAAGGTCAGGCAGCGAGGACAGCTTCGCAGGAAGATCGAGGTCACGGGGGAAGTGTCGGAAGCGGAAGCGCTTTCCCTGTTGGATGACAATATAGAAGACCTGAAAAAGTACCTCTACTATATCTCCGCAGGCTATATCAAAAAGATCGGGCAGCAGAAAAACGCCGATCTGCTGGAGATTCTGGAAATGGAGGATGACGGGAAACAGTTGGAGGCTTTTGGGAAGTATCTGGGAAAAAAGGAGAATATCTTAAAGCTGCAGAAGATCTTTCCAATCATCGCCACCACCTGTATCTCGGCCCATCGTCTCGGAGAGCCGGAGCCGATGTTTGATATGGTGATCATGGACGAGGCCAGCCAATGTAATATTGCGGTTTCGCTGGTGCCCATCCTGCGGGGGACGAGCCTGATGCTGGTAGGTGATCCGCAGCAGCTCAATCCGGTGATCCTGTTGGACGAGTTGACTAACGATAAACTACGGAAGCGTTATACGGTGTCCGATGAATATGACTATAGGAAAAATTCCATCTATAAGACGTATCTGGCCTGCGACGCGGTCAGCGACGAGACGCTTTTGCACAATCATTACCGCTGCCATAAGGATATCATCGGGTTTAATAATCGTAAGTATTATCATTCCAAACTCAGCATCCTGTCCCAGAGCAGGGAGGAACAGCCCCTCGTCTATCTGGATATGCAGGATACCTTCTCGGAGCTTAAGAATACCGCGCCGGCGGAGGCTGGTGAGATCGCCAGATATGCTGCGCTGAATAAAGATAAAAATATCGGCGTCATTACGCCCTTTGTCAATCAGAAGAAACTGATCGAAGAGGCGTTGGCTCGGGCGAAGGTGGACAATGTGACCTGCGGGACGGTTCATGCCTTTCAGGGAGACGAGAAAGACGTGATCCTTTTTTCTACGGCGATCACGGAGCAGACCCAGGCGGGTACTTACGAGTGGCTGAAAAACAACAAGGAACTGATCAACGTGGCAACGTCGCGGGCCAGAGACAAACTGATCGTTCTTTCCAGCAGGCAGCATCTGGAACGTCTGCACCAGAAGGAGGGGGAAGACGATCTGTATGAACTGGCCCGGTATGTGTGGTCCAACGGAACCTCTGCGGTGACACCCAAGCAGGCGGCATCCCGGGCGTTGGGCATTAAGCCTTTCAGCAGCGCTACGGAAGAGGCTTTTCTGGAGAACTTGAATCATGCGCTGGGGAATATCTGGCTGACCCAGAGTCGCTATACGGTTCACAAAGAGGTGGCCATCGCCCATGTATTTCAGGGGAGTGAACGCTATAACGACCTCTTTTATAACGGACGCTTTGACTTCGTGGTGTATGAGAAGCACGGGACGACGGAGCTGCCGATTCTAGCCATCGAACTGGACGGCAAAGAGCATTTTGACGACGAAGTGGTGCAAAATCGTGACCGGAAGAAGAAAGCCATCTGCGACGAACATGATCTGCAGCTGATCCGGGTGGAGAATTCTTATGCCAGACGGTATCAACATATTAAAGAAATATTGATCAATTTCTTCTCGATCGCCCATTGATCCTGTGGAATGCAGGCAGGAAAAGCGTGGTGCAGCATACCTGGCTGATCAAGATGTTCCTGTCTGCAGTTATAGTAAACGATAGAGCAGATTCCTGTTTCCTGCATCTGCCAAAGCCATAAACGGAAACTTTGGCAGGGCCGAAAGCGAAACTTCTAATGTCGTTACCTATACGATTGACTGTCAGAGTTCGGACAGATCTAATCCCTGCGATTCAAGGAGATGCTGCAGCTTGGAGAGTTTGCCAGTTAATTCTTTGACCTCGTCGGCAAGCGCGTTATTCTGACTGGCCAATGAGTTGTTTTCGTCGGTGAGCGCATTAATTTCATCAGCCAATGTATTGTTCTGATCGGTTAATATATTTCGCTCATCAAGAAGCGCTTTGGCCTTTTGGATCAGTGCCTCATTCTCAGCCGTCTGCCGGTCTATCAGATATTGAATATCTTGCTGTGTACGGTAATAATCTTCCCGTGCTTCGCATTCCATTCGGATGCGCTCTTCCTGTGTAAGCTGATATACAGTTCCGGCAGCCTCTTTGATCGATTCGTTTTTCAGTGCAAGCATATTGACCTCCTCCCAGGTGGTGGCTTTGAAGAAACCTGCCCAACAATCAAGCTGATGGTACCGGTCCTCTTCAGTGGCAAGATTTATCTGAGTTATAGTAAACGACATAACAAATTTCTGCTTCCGGTTCCTGCCAAAGCCATATACGGGAGCTTTTGCAGGACCGAAAACGAAATTTTTAATGTCGTTAACTATAAGTCTAACACGGAAAGACGTAATTTGTCACTATATAATGAATGATTTTTAACATTTAACAGCTGATAAGTGGCATAAAATTCGGGATGCTCAGAGAACAGCGTATAGTTGAGCAGGCCAATCTGGACAACGGGCCTGGCATCCAGATAATTTCTGCCAGCCTGAAGATGGTCAAAACTTCTGCAAAGATAACTAAGGGAACGTTCCACCCAGTTATGCTGATTGATCACCTGGAGTTCCAGATTAATAATGACGAGATCATTCAGGATGACTCTGACATCCAGAATAAAGGTCTTGTCGGTGAAGGATGTGCCCAGTTCGATGGGATTGGTAATCTCCACAGTGCGGATTTCTTCTGTGGAAAGACGCAGGAGAGAACAGATCAGTCCCTTCAGTACATGATTGTTTTGTTGCAAGAGGGCGCGGAAAAGATAGTCGTTGGTCATTGGAATGGCAAGCGGGCCGGAGGTGGGAAATGGCTGATTTGATGTTTTGATGTGTGTCATAGAAATGTCCTTTCTTTTGAAGAAGTGTTCGGGGATACTGAACGGTAGCCTCGAAATAGATGAAATTATTGATAAAATGATTGAAAGAATTGTACAACTCTTTTAAGATATAGTAAACGACATAATAAATTTCTGCTTCCTGCGCCTGCCAAAGCCATATACGAAAGCTTTGACAGGGACGAAAGTGAAATCTCTAATGTCATGATGCCGGGGTCAAAAGGTTTTTTGCCCCCTGATGCCTACGGATTGCTCCGCATTTCACGCTCCCGCAATCCTAAAAACATTCAAAATCCGCCCTATCGGGCTGCTTTTTCATGTTTTTCGGGTCCCAAAGTCATGTATTGACATGCAGGCATGTCATACATGACCTTTTGACCCTGGCATCATGTCATTAACTATAGGTTATAGCATGCGACTGGAACAAAAGCAACAGGAACAGGCATGTAAGCTTGTAGAAAAATTGGATTTGTTTTCATAAAATGAAAAAGCATTGAATACAATATGTGGTATGAAAAAGCTTCTTCTTTTATAGAAGGCACAAGATGATGTATTGTGCATCTTTACGTCTGTACTTTGAGCTTACAGATAAAGGGTGAGAGATATTGCGCAGAACATCCTTGTCTTAAGTGAAGTAAGATCAGAGTTAATATGAAATAGCGGGGTACCAATGAATATCGTATATTACGGCAACACCAAGGTGACCGAGACTTAAGCTATATGAGCCAAACTTTCTATAAGCTGTGTCAGAGCCGGTTGGCAAAAGAATGCTGGCGTGACCGGGGACGGCCGATCGATCCTGAACAACAACTGGGCAGCGGTTTTCTTTGATCTTACGGAAGGCGCGCTGGTGGAGATTGCGGCCAGGGCGAAGGAGCGAGGTGCGGAACTTTTCGTTCTCGACAACGGGTGGTTTGGTACAAGATGTGGTGAGATATGAACTGCAGCATCGCGGAGTGTTATTCTGTCGGGTAGCCTGTGTGTGGATCGTCAGAGGAAGATTTCTCACAGGTATATTCTGGGAGTTTACGATCTCTATGAACGGTTGACCACGAAGTTTCCGCAGGTGCCCTATAAATCCGGGAGCTGTGTATTGGAGAGGGTCCGGTTCTTCCGGGACCGGATTGAGACATTGCTGAAAAGGAGAGGATAAGATTTATGGAGATCAACGTGATTCCCCTTCCAGAAGAACAGTGGAAGGGCACGATCATACCTATGCGATATACGACGGAAGAGTATTATGATGTGCATCTGCAAAAGACGGCGGACGGATATGATATGACTATGCGTAGGAAGAGATTCGATACACCTGTGACACATTTCCCGGAGGAGTACGATTTCCCGGACAAGCTGTATCAGGATCATTGGGAAAAAGCCTATGCGTGGGGAATCGTAGAAGAAAAGGACGGGCGGCAGGAACTGCTTGCCTGTATCGAGACGTGCCCGGAGGAGTGGAGTAACCGTCTGATGGTCACGGAATTGTGGGTTCATGAGAAAATAAGAAGACGGGGCGTTGGCCATGCGCTGATGGCGGTGGCGAAAGAGCAGGCAGTTTTAGAGCATCGACGGGCGGTCATTTTGGAGACGCAGTCCTGCAACGTGGGTGCGATCGCTTTTTATCAGCGGGAGGGGTTTGAGCCAATCGGGTTTGATACGTGCTGCTACAGCAACCGGGATGTAGAGAGAAAAGAGGTGCGGATCAACATGGGCTTTTTCTTGCGGCAGAAACAGAAAGAGACAGATGCCGGTCTTTTGATCCGCAAAGAGGAGCCCTGCGACTATCATCAGACAGAAGAGATGACGTTGAGAGCCTTTTGGAATAAGTATCGTATAGGATGCAACGAGCATCTCCTGGTGCATAAGATGCGGCAAAGCGATGTATACCTGCCTGAATTATCCAGGGTGGCGGTCGTCGGCAGTAAGATTGCAGGAGCAATCTTCTACTGCAAAGCCTGGCTGAAGCGAGGAGACGGGGAGAAGGAGGAAGCGCAGGTCAAGGAGATTCTGACGTTCGGGCCACTCTGCGTGGCACCGGAATGGCAGGGCTGCGGTGTTGGCGGACGGTTGCTGGAGGAGTCGTTCGCGCTGGCAAGAGAAGCGGGATATGAAGGTATTGTGATCTTTGGCGAACCGGATTACTATTTGCGGCATGGACTGCAGACTTGCGACCATTTTGGCATTACGACGGCGGATGGGAAGAACTTTGACGCGTTTATGGGGATAGAACTCGTGGAAGGCGGGCTTGCGGATTTCGGTGGGAAATTTTATGAGTCGGAGATCTTCGAGAATCTGTCGGAGGAGGAGAACGAGACGTTTACAAGAGAATTTGACGCGCCGATCAAGCGGAAGTTCCCCGGACAGTGGGAGTAATATGGCAATAGAACGATCTGAGATGCCGGAACTCACACAGTCACGGAAAAGCTATGTGTGCGGAGAAAATGAACATCCGTCTCTCTCAATGAAAGTTCGCCGCAAGCGGACCGCAAAACATTCTTTACATATTACCACACATATGTGATACTGTTATTATGTAAAAGTTAATTCTTAACAGTCCCTTAGGACTGGGGGAGTGCATGGCACAGAGTGATCCGTAGTGCATCCTTTGGTTTCGGCAGCAGTATGTTTCGCAACAGAAAAAGAGTGGTTAAGAATATTTTGTGATGAAACCGGTTACAAATCCGAACGGGAGCAAATATCATGATAAAAGCACAGAATCTCAGAAAAGTATACAAAATTAATGTCAAGCAATCCGGGCTGAGAGGTGCTTTCGGCAATCTGTTCCATTCGGAATGGGTGGAGAAGGTGGCTGTGGACGACCTGTCTTTTCAGATGAAGGAGGGCAGTGCTTTAGCCTGTATCGGGGAGAACGGCGCCGGGAAATCGACGCTGATCAAGATGATGATCGGAATCCTTACGCCGACAGCGGGACAGATCCGGGTCTTTGGGGAGGAACCCCGCAAGGCCGGACGTGACTATTTGAGAAGGATCGGCGTTGTGTTTGGGCAGAAGACCAACCTCTGGACGGATATTCCGGTGATCGAGAGTTACCAGGCGGTAAAGACATTGTACAGGCTGGAGGAAAAAGCCTTCCGGCAAAATTATGACAGGGTGGTGGAACTTCTTATGCTGCAGTCGCTGCTTTCGGTTCCGGCCAGAAAGCTGTCGCTGGGGCAGCGGATGCGGGCGGATATCGGCATGGTCTTTCTACACAGTCCGGAGCTGCTGTTTCTGGACGAGCCTACGATCGGCCTGGATATCAATGTGAAACACACGATCAGAACCTTTCTGCGACAGATGAACCGGGAGACGGGGACAGGCATTTTTCTGACCAGCCATGACCTGGACGATATCGGTGAGATCTGCGACGATGCGGTCGTTCTGTCCGGCGGAAGGCTGATCTATGACGGCACTCTGGAGCAGCTGAAGCATCGGTTCGTGCAGGATAAAATGATACAGGTGGTGGGAAAGCAGGAGGGAGATATCCGCAGCCGCCTTCCGCTTTCGAAGATCAGTGTGGAGGGCCGGGTGACGAAGATCGTATATCCGGTCAGGGAATACTCGTCGGCGGAGGTGCTGGCTGCGGTGTCGGCCTGTTTTGCGATCGAGGATATTACCATCGAAGAGCCGGACATCGATGAAGTAGTGTCAAGGATCTTTGCGGGGGAGGGGACGGCATGAGGACTTTCTGGAGACTTACGGCGATTTCCATGCAGAGTCAGCTATATTACAGAACAAGCTTTCTTTTGAATCTGCTAAGCCCGATCGTGCTGCTTTTCGGCCAGTATCTGTTATGGGCGGCGCTTTATGAGCAGCAGGGCGGCGCGGCCATCGGCGGAATGGAACAGCGTGAGATGTTCGCCTACATACTACTCGCTTTCGCCATGAGCAATCTGCTCAACTGGGCAGGAGAGAATCGGCTGTCGCGGGAGATCAAGACCGGGCAGGTGGCGGCCAGATGTGTCCGGCCGGCGGCTTTTCTGACACAGTATCTGGCGGAGATGCTGGGAGCACTGCTTATTCAGGGAGCGGTCAACCTGCTCGTGGTTTTTGCAGGATTTGTATGTTTCGGCAAATATATGACAGTTCCGTCAATTTCAGTGCTGCCGAGGTTTATCCCGTGCCTGATCCTTGCGGTGACGCTGCGGCTTATGATGATAGATGTCTTCAGTCTGCTCTGTTTCTTTACTACGGGCTATCTGGGGATTTCCTGGACGCGGGCGGCGTTGTTTGACTTTTTCTCCGGTGCCATGATCCCGGTGGCGTTGTTTCCGGAGTGGCTGAAGGCTATAGCCTGCCGGACTCCTTTTCCTTATATGCTGCAGACGCCGGTGGCAGTGCTTCTGGGGCAGGACACCCTGGTCGGACTGCCGGCAGTGTATGGACTGCAGCTGGTGTGGATTCTGATCTTTTTGGGGCTTCACGGTCTGATCTATGGTCTGGCGCGCAGAAATCTGACGATCGCGGGAGGATGAAGTTGTTTGTGGCTCCGGGATGGAGGTAAAGATGATCAAGATTTTTCTAAACATGAAAGCACAGTATATTAAAACGGAGATGGAGTACAGCGCCAACTTTTGGATGATGCTGTTTTCCGGTGTGCTCACCCGGTTAGTGAGTATGGCGGCACCTTTCGTGATCTACAGCAATCTTCCTGACATTGCCGGCTGGAAGAGAGATGAGATCTATTTGATCCTGTCCTTTCTTTTTATTGCGGAGGGCCTGTGCAGTGTTCTGTTTGAAGGAATCTGGCAGATGCCGGCCATGGTGTTTGACGGTAAATTTGACTGTATTCTGTCCAGACCCGTCTCGCCTTTGTTTCAGGTATTGTCATATGGAATGGGGCTGCAGGGAATCAGCGTCTTTCTGGTGGGTGCGGTCAGTCTGCCGGTATTCTTAAGGAGATTGGGACTCTTCCATCTGCGGGGCGTGATCTTAAGCCTGTTTTTTGTTTTATGCGGGACACTGCTTTGTATGTCCATTTATTTGATAGGTAACTGTGTGGTCTTCTGGTTTGACGCCGGCGGCAGGACGACGATTCCCTATACGCTGTCACGGGTAGGGCAGTATGCCAGATATCCGCTGGAGATCTATCCGGGGATCATGCGTTTCCTGCTGTTGTTCCTTGTGCCATATGGCTTCATCTGTATCGTACCGGTGGAGATTCTGCGGGGCAGCAGCCCTATGAGCTTCTGTTATAGCATTGCCGGGGGCAGCCTTGGGTTTTTCCTGTTGGCGCGGGCCGTGTTCTACCGGGGGATCAGGCATTATGAGAGTGTGGGGATGTGAGGCAGGATTTTCGAGGTGTCAGCAAAAGTCGGGTTGGCGTCTTGGCTTACTGTAGAAGTAACCTGTTGGTCAGGAGCACGCATTACACTGCGGACTCCGTGAACGCGCCAAAATCTCCGATTTTGTGTGTATAATTTTCTAAACCCCATTTCTATTCATGGTGATGTCATAATGTAGGATATGGGTGTTTAGGAAAGCATTGTATGAAAAGAAAAATAGAGTAAGATGACAAGGGGAAAGTCACATGAAGGATTTTTTACAGGAAAAAGACGAAGAATGGATTCAGGAAATATTCGGGAAACTGGATCGGAAAGTGATGCGTGAATGTGGGCGTCTGGAGGACAGGATTCCCTATATCCCGGTGAACGGCAGATATTCTGAAGACTGGGGTGAGAAGGATATTGCCTGGTGGACGAACGGCTTCTGGGGCGGGCTGCTCTGGCAGATGTATCATGCCACGAACAGACCGGAGTATCGCAGGAGCGCTGAGAGGGTGGAGGAGAGGCTGGACCGCTCTTTGGAAGAGTATGAGAATCTGTATCATGATGTGGGATTTATGTGGATGCATACGGCGGTGGCGGACTACAGTCTTACGGGTAACCGTAAGTCTTATGTCAGAGGACAGCATGCTGCGAACCTGCTGGCGGGGCGGTTTAATGTGCTTGGGAATTATATCCGTGCATGGAATGACGATAAGGCCGGCTGGATGATCGTGGACTGTCTGATGAACTTGTCGCTTCTGTACTGGGCTACGGAGCAGACAGATGACCCGCGATTTGCCGCGATCGCGAGACGGCACGCGGATACTGCGTTGGAGAAGGTTCTGCGGCCTGACGGTTCCTGTAATCATATCGCGATCCTAAATCCGGAGACCGGAGAAGTGGAGGGATTGCCCGGCGGCCAGGGCTACGGGGAAGGTTCGGCCTGGTCCAGAGGACAGGCATGGGCTGTATATGGCTTTGCGATCAGCTATGCACACACGAAGGAGCAGAGATATCTGGATGCGGCGAAGCGGGTGGCGCATTATTTTATTGCCAATGTGGCGATGCATGACTACCTGCCGCTTAGTGACTTCCGTGCACCAAAGGAACCGCTCTATTATGACTCTACTGCGGGTGCCTGTGCAGTGTGCGGCCTGCTGGAGGTTGCCGCCCATGTGCCGGAATTGGAGAAGCCTCTCTACGAACAGTCAGCGCTGCGGATGCTGCGGGCATTGGAGGAGAATTTCTGCAACTGGAATGAGGAGGAAGACGGAATCCTTGGAATGGGGAAGGTTGCCTATCATGAGGAGGGGGACCGGCAGCAGGTGCCGATCATTTACGGAGATTATTTCTTTGCGGAAGCAGTGTTGCGGCTGATGGGGAAGGATTTCTTCATCTGGTGAGCAGGAAAGACATGGGTATAAGTGTGAAAAGAATACCTATGGCAACAGGTCAGCGCATTTACTGCGCTGATCTTTCAACTATAAGTTTGTGGCTTCGACATGGAGGTAAAGATGACATTTAAAGTGGAAGATCCGGATTACGTGTTAAGTCCCTATACGGGAATGACAAGAAAACACTGGCTGGCGGCAGGGCGCTATCTGTTAGAAGGGGTATTTGGCAACATACCGGGTATAGAAGATCCGGTCGTCATGCCGCGGAAGGAGACGAAGGTGACTTATCCGCATCTGGATGCGCCGAAGGAACGGCAGGAGATCGAGCGTAAAGCCGAAATCTTTGAAGGGCTGACGCGATCCTTTTTTATTGCGTCGGTCATGATCAGAAATGAACCGGATATCGAAGTGTGCGGCATACGGCTGCGTGACTATTACAAGAAACATATCCTGCGTGCCTGTACGAAGGGGGATGCAGTGTATGTGGGCAGTTACGAGGAGATGCAGGAGAGCAACGGGTGCGAGGATCCTTATCGGTGCTATCAGCAGACGGTGGAAAGCTGTGCATTGGTGATCGGTCTGCATGCATGCCGGGAACATATTTGGGCGGAATATTCGAAAGAGATCCCGGCAGTGCGAGGCGGGTGGCGTCCGGTTCCCTGCTGCAGTTTTTGACGAGGGACGACTTCCTGTATCAGGGAGTGCCGACGCTTGGCTTTTACGGACAGTTTACGCCGCTGGTACAGGGGTATTCCTGTGCGGAATCCCCGCTGTGGCTGAGTAAGGCGTTTCTTTGCCTCGAATTGCCAAAAGAGCATCCTTTCTGGACGGCAGTGGAGAACAACGGGACATGAGAAAAGCTGGGAGAAGAGGACGTGAAGGAGACGGTACTGCCTGGTCCGGCGCTATGCTTTACGAATCATGGGGCCAATGGGGAGACCATCCTTAGAAGTGGTAAAGTATTCAAGGCGGCGCAGGATATTCATGGTCTGTGGAATTACGGCAAACTGAATTACAATACGAAATATCCATGGGAGTCCACGCCGACAGCGGCAGCGAAAGCAGCTGCCACAATATGCGAATCGCAGCAGTATCTGTTGTTTGAAAACGGCGCCGAAGAACCTTTACGGGGAAATATGACTTTTTGGTGTGGGGAGCGGGACGGTGTTCTTTACCGCAGACAGTTTTTTAACGGGAATCTGGAGACGGAGCAGCATTGGTTCCAGGCCATTAACCTGGCTGATTTCCCGGTGGCGCGGGGAATCCTGAGGGTAGATAAACTGCGGCTGATCAAGCGCCCTGTCAGGATGACGCTGGGTTCCTATGGATTTCCGGACAATCCCGGCGCGGACGGAAGGGCGACTGAGGTTATCCGAAAAGAGCAGATACTGCCTGACGGCACCAGGGCGCAGGCGGTCATTCTGATCGGCCACGACCATAAGGGGATGCAGCGGCAGATGGCCATGACCTGTTACAGGGGCTGGGAGGAGATGGATGTGATACATAGCAGCGGGACTAATCCGGATTCGGAGCATTCTCTTGTGATCAGTGCGTCCATGCAGAGCCGGAAACAGTACGGCGGTGCACAACCGTACCTGCTGATCTCGCAGATTGTCACTGCGGAATTTCCGGTGAAAGATGCGGCGGGCTGTGCCTTTTCGGAGGAAGAACTGTTTCCGATCCGGGAGATCGTCTATGAGGACACCTATCGGGTCGGCGCTTACGGTACGGTGACGGTGTGCCTGAAGAACGGGGAAGAGAGGAAGATAAATTATGAAGGGATCGAAGCGGCCTTTTAACCGGGCCGCCTTTGCAGAGGGGCTGCGCATTTTGTGAGAATAGGATTTATTTTTTGCCGTGCGGTATCTGTTTCTTTATCTTCTGCAAGAAGTCAAGCGAAAACGGCAGATATGGTTCTAATGCTCTTAAATAGCTATTAGCAAAAAACTGTTGATTCATGGCTGCAGACAGAAGAGAAATCTCTACGCAATGTTTCAGCACAAATCCCTTCAGCGCCGGATTGACCGGTTCAAAGCTTCGGATCTCGTTCCAGGTAAACCAAAGCAGGCGATTGACATATCGTTCTAAACACTGATGGCGGTCTGCTTCGGTCATCAGTGTGTGCTTTCCGGCAGCGTTGTCTTCCTCGATATCTTGCAGATCGTCCACCAGCTGCAACAGGAATCCGAATTTCAAATAGAAAGTTTCCTCATATTCCTTCCAATCTTCTGTGGCAAAAAGATAGTCTGTCAGCACGGAAGAACTTCCTTTCCAAATGGATATTTCCAGGATCTGATCTTCTGTCACATCTGTTTTCTGCTGTCTGATACTGCAGGTCTGGGCTTCCAGAAGCTGCAGCAGTGATTCAGAGATCTTTTTCTGTTTCGGACCTATGTATGCGGTGAGGATCATATCAAGGAGACGGCAGGTCTTTTCTTCCAAAGGATTCCGGGGCAGCACGGACTCTCCTTTCAGTTTTGCGGCGATCATCCGGTTATAATGTTCTTTTTCCTGCCTTGTGATCCGTGCGTCGTCGATATAGTTGTCTGTATAAGGATAGAGCAGACTATATGCTAGGATCGGATCTTCCGCATGCTGCTCGACACCCTGCATGTCAACGATCATGGCATAGATAAAATAGTTGCGCAGAGTCTGCCAGATCTGCTCCGGGCGAAGCTCCTCGTCAAATGCTCTGACGTCATCCAGAAAATGTTTTGTTTCACGTTTAAAGGCATCAAGCAGTTGCGGAGACATCCAACTGGAAAGGTAGAGTATTTGCTCCCTGTCGAGAAAATCCATGAAATCCTGTTCCAGTTCCTGAGTCAATGCATTCCGGGCTTCTTTGCTTTTCGGCTTTTGGCGTAGTTTTCTTTGCACCATCTGGGTAAATTCCTGTACAAGCGATTCGTTTTCTTTTTTCTGTCCTGCTTTTATCATTGGAAAAATGTCGGCGTTTTCCTGTAGAAATTCCGGAAAACGATCCGGTTGTTCTTCCCATGTTGTTCTGATCGTCAGTGTCTGTTTCATTTTTCCTCCATGTCGAAGCGTTTTACGCTGAGGACGCGAGCAGAATTTCAGATTCTGTTCTGCGATCAATAGAATTTGTGACACTTCGGCACAAATTCTTGGTTGAATAAATTGCTCATCAGAGAATTTATTCAACCTTTCCTCCATGTCGAAGCGTTTTACGCGAAGTTTTCCGAAGGAATACTTTCGGACGCATGAGCAAAATTTCGTACCTTTCACACTTGTACCTGCAAGTGGATATTGACGGTTGCGCCAGCGATATCCAGAATTGATTCCGTAGCTATTATAGCATACAGGAGCAGGAAAAGAAAACCGGTAATCATCCGTGAACAGTAATAGTAATGCTGTAACAGTTCGCTACTATTCACGGTGCCCTGCACCCTGCTGCATGGGCATTGAGTACGTAGTACTCGCCGATAACTTTACGGTTTCAGGCA
>ERZ779637.180-NODE-180-length-46625-cov-6.448164_pt1 | contig 46625 bp, 38 predicted proteins | sample MGYA00514196_ERZ779637 | MGnify/ENA primary metagenome ERZ779637 (study PRJEB29562, sample SAMEA4376700) | mouse gut metagenome | isolation source: Cecum | study: EMG produced TPA metagenomics assembly of the A DSS colitis mouse model was used to assess the...
GACTGGCGGTTTCCGCCAGCCCGGATATGCGGTTTCACCGCACAAGAATATTCACGACCCTGAAACAATTACGATTAATACTAATAATTTTTATGCGTATGCATTGATTTACAAGCAGACAACACAATAACGTTACAGTCTGCTTTATAGTGATAATCTCCCGTAGAGAAACATCTGCTGCCGCGGACCAAGAGGGATCTTTATGAAAAAAACCATGAAAAAAGTAATATTTATTTTACTGCTTCTTACCGTAAGCGTTTACGCCTTATTCCTGACATATCTGCACTTTTTTGTCCCAGGTGGAAAAGACCTTTCCGGAGAGTGGACTGGCGGACTGGATATGACGAAGCAGGCCGCTGTCACGGCCTTTGGCTGGCTGCAGGAGGTAGAAGCCGTTTCCGTTTCCCTGGAGGATATGGAGTCATATATGCAGGACTTGACCATTCAGGTTAATCTGACTCTGGAGCAGACGTCGCGCACGGGAGGAACTTTTCGCTGTCATGTCCTGCCCGAAAGCTATGATGCCTGCAGGCAGGCGGCTTATGAAGGATTTGCAAGGGCTTTTAGGGAGATTTTAGCTGAGAGGCTTCGCATGGCAGGCCATGCGGAGAATACGGATATGGAAGCTGTTGAAAACCTGGTGACGGAGACTTTCGGTATGTCTACGGTTTCCTATTTGAAGTCCTGCGGGCCCGCTTTGCTTCCTTCTCTGGAAGAGCTGCAGGCGCAATATGATGGAGGTGGCGTTTACGATGCCGCAGGAGGTATTCTGACCAGACAGTTTGATAACGCCCCGTCTGTCACAAAGACGGAAGGTTATATTCGAAAGGGCTCAAGTCTGATTCTGTTCGAAAAAACCGATTCGGATACTTCCGGTCATAGTTCAGATGATTACCCCGTGATATATACTTTGAAACATTCGTCGAATCAATAACCAAAGAGTGAAGGGAGAGCCGATGAAAGCAGTATTACAAAAAGCAGGCGCCTTTATAATATCCGCAATCCTGCTATATTCCATTCTGCCTGTCAGGGCAGCGGCAAACTTCGAGATCCCCGGGACTTGTCAGGTACAGACCGATACCGGAGTAACATGCATCGTGAAAACTTTGGATTATGACTACGATTTTAATACTTATTTTTCCCTGCGGGATATGGCAATGGCCCTTAAGGATACGGACAAATCTTTTTCTCTGGAAATTACGCAAAGCGCCGTATCTCTTAATACAGGAAATGCCTATACGCCTGTGGGAGTGGAAAACGCTCCATGGGAAGACAGCGAAAATCCGGATATTTCACTGCGGCGAAATGAATTTAAGGTAAACGGACAAAAGGTATATTATTATACCCTGATTACGAGACTGCCAACCGACTGTTATGATTGCTTCATGATGGCGGCGGATCTGGCTATGATTCTGGATGTAAATATTTCCGTTCCGGCCGCAGGCTCCCTGCAGGTCCACACACAGGATTCTTTCCGTATCTCCCCGGATGTTCTGGAACAGGCCGGTTATTTTTACGGAGTAAACAGTGTGCTGGTGGGAGACGCTACTACAGGAGAAATCTACTACCGGTATCAGTCTGATGCTCCCTGCCCAATAGCCAGCACTTCCAAGCTTATGACTTGTCTTCTGGTTATGGATGCCATATCAGCGGGACAGATTAACCCTGAAAAGATAGTCACAGTCTCTGAAGCGGCCAGTCGGCTGGCCGCTTCAGGCGACGGGGTGATTCCTTTAGAAGCCGGAGCACAGATCACCGTGGAGGAACTGCTGCTGGGCGCTCTTTTGCCATCCAGCAACGAATGTGCTTTGTGTCTGGCTGAAGCTGTCGCCGGCTCGGAGGAAGCTTTCGTCCAAATGATGAATCAGAAGGCGCAGGAGCTGGGACTTTCCCAGGCAATGTTTTATAACAGTCACGGTCTGCCTTCTTACACAAAAGATCCCATTCCATCAAAACGTCAGAACCGCATGAGCGCGGAGGACATGTTTCGTCTGGTTTCTTACCTTTTGAAGGTCTATCCTCAAATTACGGATATCACTTCTCTGGAATCGGCTGCTTTGCAATCTCTTGACTTGGAAGTGCGCAATACAAACCCGCTTTTGAGGAATATGCCCGAAGTCACCGGCTTGAAAACCGGAACGACCAACAAGGCAGGGGCCTGCCTGGTTACAACCCTGGCTGCGGATGATGGAACAGCGGAGCATGATTTGGCCGTAATTGTTCTGGGAACCGAAGATTCCATAGAAAGAGGGCGTGTTTCGGGATTGCTGGCAAGATATGCTTTGGATGTTTTTTATACGGGAACAGAAGCGACTGGAGCCGGGACACAGATTTTTGGGGAGCTGCCTACACATGCCGAGGCGGCGGTGGACAGGATTCTTCGGACTGCAAAAAAACACTGATTTGCAAAACAACGGATCTGTTCATAATTTCTTATTATCACAGTTGAAAAGTCATGAATATCTTAATATGGAATCTATAAAATAAAGGGTATTCCATGAAAAGATGTGTTCCATTAGAAGAAGCGGCGGAAAAGGTCTGCGATCAAAGTTCTGTACCGCCTCTTATATTCCGGCTGCCACCCCAAGAGGGGCGTAAGAGATTGGAGGAAGCCCAGAATACACCTGTGTACAAATATCCTGCGGATATATCCACTGACAGGATTGATACAGGAAAATGGGATTTCGTTCCCGTATACTTTATCAGTCCATGCGAAACTGATAAGATCAGAAGCGTTATTTTTTACATCCATGGAGCGGGATGCGCGGCGGCCCTGCTATTCACAAGCTGCTTTTGTACTATCCTGTAACAAACGCTTGTTTTAACACCCCAACCTATTGTCAATTTGCCGTCGATTACTATTTATACCGGGAAGGAATGAAATGGTTTTGGGATCAATATACGGCCTGTATGGAAGATCGGAATCAAATTATGGCATCTCCCCTGCGCGCAAGTGAGGAGCGCCTGAAAAATTTTCCGGACACCATGATTATTAACGGAGAAGCGGATGTTCTGCGAAGCGAGGGAGAAGCGTTTGTAAAAAAACTTCGCTGTGCGGGGGTGGCGGTTACAGCGGTTTTGGTGCCGCGGACGATTCATGATTTTGTTATGTTAAATGCGCTGGATCAGACGTATGCCTGCCGTATGGCAATGGATATGTCAGTTACCTGGATGAATACTTAACAAAGCAAAGGGGACAGTGCGGTTCGTAAGAACTGCGCCGTCCCCTTGTTCAAGGTTGGTGATTTTTCTGCAAATCCTGTTACCACTCTTTCTTAAGCGCCATATTCCAGTCCACGGAAAAAGGTCCGTTAGCCTGGGATTCCATGCTGCTTACCAGTTCTGCACGCTCGGCGGAACTGCTTTCCGAATCGTCAAGGGACTCTTCCGCCCAATAGGAATAACCATAGAGATAGCTTTTATTAAAATCCTCCCAGGATTCAAAAAGCTCCTGTGATTTTTCGGCGGCCTCCAGCATTTTATCCATAGCCTCCTCATAGGTGCAGTAACCGGATGCGTAGCCAAAGCCCATAACCGTTCCTACCCGGCTTAAATCCCAGGCGGCAAGGGCGCCGTCGCCATAAGCGGACCACGCATCATAAGCCGCCAGCAGGCTGATATAGGTTCCGTCGTCCAGATTCTGCTCTTGCAGTTTGGCGTCAAAGGAAGCACGGTCTGTCTCATTCGTTCCGCCGTATTCACCAAGGAACGCTAACGCGTCTTGGTTGTGGCCTTCATTCATCAGCCAATCCGCCGTTTCCATCAGATCGGAGGCGTTCTCTACGCCCCAGCTGTCCGACAGACTTTGACGGGCCTGGGAGGAGAGAAGCTCAAGCTGGCTCTCGTCCGTATCCATATCTTCCAGCATTTTATAGGTTTCACGGATATTGGCTCCGTTCACGGAGTCCAGAATGGCAGTCATGCCATTGATGAAATCCTTGGTTCCTCTCTGTATGGGCGTTCCGGCAAGGATCTCCAGGGCAAGGATTTGCCTGGCTTCATCTATGTCACCGTTATTTCCCATGATTACCACTGAAAAATAACTGTCTGCAGATTCGGCATAATATCCGTAGGCCTGCCCGCTGGTTGCGCCGCTTCTTGCTACGCCTTCCCTTGCCAGACACTGTTCGGTTCCTTCAGCGGAGGGTGCGTCCGTATCCTGCCAGTCTACGGTCACACCGGAACCGTTTAAGATCATATTTGTTATATAGTCCGCATAATCCTCAAGGCTTTCTACATCGTCCGGATTTCCGGGAATGTTTGACTTGGGACTTCCCAGAGCAACACCGGAAAAACCTGCCCGCTCTGATGCGCCGTCCAATCCCATCATGGAGGATCCTGCCTGCAGCGGCATATCTGTCTGTGTAAGCCCTTCAAACAGGATTACCTTATAAGAGCCGTCTGAGGAAATATATTCCTGCGAAGCCGGAAGTTTCTCGGTGTCCCGAGTCTCATTCTGAACGGTGTCTCCGGCAGCGCTGCCAGAGGGAATGTCTGTTGTTTTGGGGGAGTCTGTGCAAGCTGTAAGCATCAGTCCGATGGATACGGCAAGCAATAATATTCCTCTTTTTTTCATAATCCATTCGCTCCTTTGTTTCATTTAATACAGGTGTATATCTGTCGGTTAATGATTATACTATGTTACGTATTTCATTTCCACATAATTTTAAAAATATCTCACTAAATTTATTATTTACGTGTATAATAATGTCAGAATATGGGGGGAAATGCTTATGGAATATACATGGAATGATATTGAACGGCACATAGATGCCTGTACGCACTGCCCATTGAGCCGGACCAGGCATCAGCCTGTCATGGGACGCGGAAGCCGTCAGGCTGACCTTATGTTGATTGCCGAAGCGCCCGGAGCGCAGGAAGACAAGCAGGGGATTCCCTTTGTCGGGAAGTCGGGCGATATATTGGACCGTCTTTTGCGGGATTGCGGACTTGACAGAAAAGAAATATATATTACCAATATTTTAAAGTGCCATCCTCCTGGGAACCGTGATCCAAAAGAAGAGGAAAAGGAAGCGTGCTTTCCATATCTGAAATATGAGACATTTTTCCTGAACCCCAAAGTCATTGTCTGCCTTGGACGTGTTGCGGCGCAGCGCATTATTTCACCGAATTTTAAGATTACCAGACAGCATGGCACATGGACATGCCGGAAGAACTGTGCGATGACCGCAACATACCATCCGTCGGCAATTCTGCGTGATCCGTCCAAATATGAGATTGTTAAAACAGATTTTAATAATATTGTAAAAAAGCTTTCTGAATTAAATTTTGAAAAGAATTCATCCAAAGATTGTATCCGATAACCTGTCATGGTATACTTATAATTAATATGTCGGTGATAAGAATAATAAATGTTTTTTAAAATATTATTAATAGCAGAAGGGGGATAAGATAAAATGCCATACGCACCAAGGCCCGAACCATGCTTTTTAGATCAGTTTGAATTTTATAAAGTGATTGACGGACGTAAAATATACAGAAGTAAGGACAGATACTTTTCGTGGGACGAATTGCATGGAGAAATAGAAGTGTTTGACAGGAGAGGTTTTCATTTGGGTGCGCTGGACGCCGTAAGCGGAGCACTAATTAAGGATGCGAAAAGAGGGAGGCGTTTACATGTATAAAAATTTTATTTCTGATGTATTGGAAGAAGGCGTGATGCTGGATGAAATAGAAGATTATGTAGAAAAATGGCATACTTCGGAAGATATGGAAATGACGTTAAAAGAGTTTATAGGTCTTGACAATTATGAGTATGAAATGTGGCTTAAAGAGGGAGATGATATTCTCCGGGATGTGCTGTATTGCAGGAGACATGGGCTGGAACTTAAAAATTACTATTCAATGTCGGATGAAGACAGACTTGCGGCGCGGTCGTATGATTTGAATGCTGTAAAAGAGTATAAAAATAATGGAAAATAAGGAAAAAACAGTAAGAAAAATAGCTAATAAAGTAAGAAAAAAATATGATTTGAAGTTTCCCGCTGACTTTGATAATGTATTTAAGGAAAAAGGAATAGAATTAACGGAAAAATCACTGAAGCGGAATGAAGACGGATACTCAGAGCTGAAAAAAGATAAATTAAAAATTGTAATCAATTCAGATATAGAATACATGCCAAGAAAAAGATTTACCATTGCTCATGAGTTAGGCCATATTTTTATTGGCTGGCATGACGATGTCACCATATGCCAGACGGATAATGAATATAGTATGCATAATATGTTGGATATACAGGAAAAAGAGGCTAATGTTTTTGCGTCTGAATTATTGATGCCGACAGACTGGGTAAAAGAAAAAATTGAACGGTATATGCAGCAGGGAATCGATATCTTGGTAAATATATTATGCGAACTTGCACAAACCTCCGTCATGGCGGCGTTTTACGCTTTGGAAAATGCGTTTTCTTCCGGAAACGTAATGATTGTTTACATGGGAGAAGCCACTTTTGGAAAAAAATTTGTGGCAGAGAAAACCATGGAAATATGTCTGAGGGAAACCGATTTTGCTGAAAGCTGCGAGGCGCTTTCTACGGTCCGGAAACAGTATAAAATAGGTACTTATCAAATAGAATATTTTGAATTTTGTAAATGCCCTGATAAAGAAAAATTTCAGAAACGGTATCATGAAAACCATGGAAATTTACTGCCAACATTAATGGAATTTTCCGGTAATAATTTATTAAGCCTGATGCATTGTATTAAGTCTGTTTTAAGTTATGTTTCTGACAAATACATACTTTGTCTTTATAAAGGACAGACACTCCAGTTGCGAATTTTGAGTGAAGGTGTAGATACAATTGTACCGTATGATATATCGATGGAAAGACTGGAAGATTTTTGTATTCAAAATGCGTACGATTATGTAAGTATGGTAATTGAAAAAAATTACCAGATCATGATTGTTAAAGAAAGGGTATACCAAGATCCGGAATATTGGAATAGGACAGGAACAGACAGTAAAATTTTACTGAATATAATATTAAAAGAAATATATCCGGGTGAAGAGTTTAAGAAAAAAAGAATGTCTATAAGCGGAATTATTGGAGCTGCAAATAATCGCAGAAATATTGAGAGTCCCCAGCAGATGTATGATTTACTGTATAAAAAAATGAATCGTCCGGAATTGTTTGAATTTACAGGCCATGCTGATTATAAAAAATTTTTATCAGTTAAGGCATATGAATTATTTCAGAAGCGTATGCAGCCATAGTCTTGCAGAATATTTTTTGGTTCTGATACTCCTGATTTTTGTAACGTCAACGGCAATATTACCGTCCGCCATTTCACCTAAAATACGCCCGATATCCTCGATCGTTTTTCTCAGGCAGTCACAGACATGATGAATGGTCTGTGCAATCATGCCAATTTTATCTCTTCTGCCATAAAATGGTTTTAATTCATGGTCGGCGGAAAGTTCCAGATTGCCAAGATGCCGGATCGCGTGTTCCATTATCATAAGTTCCCTTCCTTCACGGTGAAGGATAAACAGTGTTACCATAATAATGAACACTGCAACAAGTGCGCACAGAATTCCCACTGCGGTACGGACGGCTGCAACTTTTCCGTAAACTTCAGACGCATTGTCACGGACCATGAAAACCCAGTTACGGTCCTTTAAATATTTATAAACAACCAGTTGGCTTACGCCGTCTTGATCCTCATAGGAGTAAGTGCCTGCCAGTGTGCTTCCGTCCGATTTGATCCGCTTAAGAATTTCCAGATAACCGCTGTCGGTTGTCTGGGTATTCAGCAGTGTTTCGTCCTTGTGATAAAGATACGTACCGTCTTCCACATTCAAAAAGATATATTCGCTGTTAGGCAGACCTTCTATATTTAAGTCCAATAATACATTCATCAGCTGGTTTGTATAATCGCCGGCGCCTACATAACCAATACAATTCCGGCCGTCAAAAAGCGGATAATACATGGAAAGAATCATACTGCCGGTTCCCGGGGATTTCATGATTCCCAGATTGGTCAGCTGTGGTTCGGATAAAATTGTATCCCGGAATTCATCCAGAGATTCGCCGGACCTGGTAGTTATTCCGATCGCATTCTGGGAAGTATGTGTCAGGATATAGGTGGAGGGAGTCACAATGTATAATCCCTCGAATATACCTTTGACGGCAGCAAAATCTTCCGTGTATTTCTGTCCATTTTGCAGCAGCAGGGGATCTTCCGGTTTGGCAAGAAGATCACGGACTTCACTGCTTAATGCAAAGGCTGTCATATATTCTTCGGCGGACGATAGAGGCGACGTGGCTGGATACAATGAACCATAATAGCAGTAGACCGGCAAAAGTAATTGCGGTAGTGATAATACCGATACGTAAGGCAAGCTTTCGATTAACCAGAAATTTCATAGGGTTCCTCCTGTAATAAAAATTAAATTTCAGATATGGATATTCCAAAAATTATTATTTTATATAAAGGGATAACCGTTTTATGGTACTGATGATTTTAGCACGAGTTTTTTTGTTTTTCAAGAGTCATATGCTCTGAATTTTTGGATCAAATTTTACAGAACCGCAGGATTCTGCATAGCGGCAGTATTTTGGCGCATGCTATTAAAAAACAAGGAGGCATATAATGAAATCGATCTGGACGGCGGAAACAAAAATCCGAAACAGGGAATCTCTTCCCGGAGATATAGATACGGAAGCGCTGGTCATAGGAGGCGGGCTGGCAGGAATTCTGACTGCATATTATCTGAAACAGGCGGGAATTGACACCGTTGTTCTGGAAGCCGACAGGATCGGAAGCGGACAGACAAAGAACACTACGGCAAAAATTACATCGCAGCATGGCCTTATTTATGACCGCCTGCTTCGTACCCTTGGAAGTAAAAAAGCGGAGCAGTATGCCCGGGCAAATGAAAATGCTATTGACGAATATGAAAAACTGATACGGGAAAAAGAAATTGACTGTGATTTTGTCAGATGTCCGGCCTGCTTATATTCCCGGGAGGAAGAGACGCTTTTGAAGCGGGAAGCGGAAGCGGCGGCAAAACTGGGAATAAAGGCATCTTTTGAGCAAACGGACGGAGGGCTTCCTTTTTATGTAACAGGAATAACAAAATTTGAGGATCAGGCGAGGTTCCATCCTCTTAAATTTTTAGAACGAATAGCCGAAGAATTGACCGTATATGAACGGACGACGGTACTTAAGGTGGAGGGCGGCCGTGCAAAAACAGACAGAGGGAACGTGACTGCGCGGCAGATTGTATTTGCGGCACACTTTCCCTTTATGAATATACCGGGATACTATTTTGCGAGAATGTATCAGGAGAGGAGCAGTGTAATCGCCCTGGAAGGCGCTGACATTCCGGAAAGCATGTATCTGGGAATTGACAAAAACGGGCTTTCTTTCCGGCCCCAGGGTGAGAAGCTTCTTCTGGGGGGCGGTTCACACCGGACCGGAGTGAATAAAAAGGGCGGACAATATGAAAATCTTCTGAAGCAGGCACGGCTTCTCTATCCCGGCTGCAAAGAAACGGCACGCTGGTCTGCCCAGGACTGCATGACGCCGGATAGAATTCCCTATATCGGACGTTTTTCAAACCGGTATACAGACTGGTACGTGGCCACGGGTTTTGGAAAATGGGGAATGACCTCGGCCATGGTAAGCGCCTGGATTCTGACAGCCCTTATCACCGGCCGGGAATGTCCTGAAGCGGCTGTTTTTTCACCGGCCAGACATTTAACGGCTCAGGCGGCAGGTCAGCTTGTATGCCATGGAGCCCATACGGTGAAGGGACTTGCCGGGCATTTGCTGCCGGCGGGGGACACTGATATTATACCCAACTGTCCGCATATGGGATGCAGATTGAAATACAATCCCGACGAAGAGAGTTTTGACTGCCCCTGCCATGGTTCAAGGTTTGACAAAGAAGGCCGCCTGCTCGACGGCCCGGCACAGACAGACTGCCGGAAAAAATAAAGTAGAATGGGAGATTTGAGAGAACCCCGCGGATGCAACAGCCGCCGGGGTCTTTTTGAGATTTCTTTAGACATCGGAAAAAGAGTGTGTTATAATTTTTGGTAGAAAATACTAAGAATAATAAAATAGAAAGGAACAGTGCAGATATGGAACAGTATTACCAGCCGGAGATCGAATGTGCGTCTTCGGAACAAATCCGCGCCTGGCAGGATGAGCGGCTGATAAAGACCGTGAAGCGGGTTTATGAAAATGTGGAGTTTTACAGGAAAAGAATGGACGAAGCCGGAATGAAGCCGGAAGATATCCGGTCGGTGGAGGATTTACATAAGCTTCCCTTTCTGACAAAAGACGATTTGCGGGATGCCTATCCGTACGGGTTATTGGCGGCGCCTTTGTCGGACTGTGTCAGAATTCAGTCTACCAGCGGAACTACGGGACGCAGGGTTGTAGCCTTTTATACGCAGAATGATATCGATCTGTGGGAAGAGTGCTGCGCCAGAGCCATTGCAGCCGCCGGCGGAACAAGGGAAGACGTGGTGCATGTCTGCTATGGATACGGATTATTTACCGGGGGTCCCGGTTTAAACGGCGGTTCCCACAAAATCGGTTCCCTGACGCTTCCCATGTCATCGGGCAATACGGAGAGGCAGATTCAGTTTATGTGCGATCTGGGTTCCACCATTTTGTGCTGTACTCCTTCATACGCGGCTTATCTTGCCGAATCCATATGGGAAAGGGGACTTCAGGATAAAATCAAACTGAAAGCGGGAATATTCGGCGCTGAGGCGTGGACGGAAGAAATGCGCCGTGACATTGAAGAAAAGCTGGGAATCAGAGCTTTCGACATATATGGCCTGACGGAGATTTCCGGGCCCGGAGTGTCGTTTGAGTGCAGCGAGCAGACCGGAATGCATATAAATGAGGATCATTTTATTGCCGAAGTAATCAATCCCCAGACGGGAGAAGTGCTTCCTGACGGAGAAAAGGGTGAGTTAGTGTTTACCAGCATTACCAAGGAAGCGTTTCCGCTGATCCGTTACCGGACCAGAGATATCTGCATTCTCAGCCATAAAAAATGTTCCTGCGGACGTACCCATGTAAAAATGACGAAACCGCTGGGAAGAAGCGACGATATGCTGATTGTCAAAGGCGTTAACGTATTCCCGTCACAGATCGAAACCGTACTGCTTAATCAGGGATATCCGGCAAACTACCAGATTATTGTGGACCGTCATAATAACAGCGATACGATTGAGGTTCAAGTGGAAATGACGCAGGAAATGTTCTCAGACAATGCAGGTATCGTTGCAGGAAGAGAAAAGAAGCTGGTAGATGCATTAAAGGCTATGCTTGGCATCTATGTAAAAGTGAAACTTGTCAATCCAAAGGCAATTACCAGAAGCGAGGGAAAAGCGGTTCGCGTGATTGACCGGAGAAATTTATATCAGGGATAACGGAACAGACTGGCGGATATTCAGATAGGAGGCGTTTATGACAGTAAAACAAATTTCTGTATTTGTAGAAAATAAGGCGGGAAAACTGGCTGAGTTAACCGAATATTTACAGCAGCAGGATATTGACATGCGGGCTTTATCCATTGCGGAAGCGCAGGATTTCGGCATTGTGAGAATGATTGTGGATGATGCATATGCGACGTCCTGCGTTCTGAAGGAGGCTGGCTATGTGGTTTCTATAACACCTGTGCTGGCGGTAGAAATGCCGGATGAGCCGGGAAGCCTGTTTAGGATACTAAAAACGCTTGGAGACGGCGGTATAAGTCTGGAGTATATGTATGCGTTTCTGACCAGGCAGGAGGCTACGGCCTATATGGTTCTGCGGGTGGAAGACAACGAGAAAGCGGAAGAGGTTTTGAACAGGAAGGGAATTCATACAATTTCACAGGATGCGCTTTCCGGTTTATAGGTTAAAAAAGGCGTACTTTATTTCAGGTTTAATCGGGAGAGCATATGAAAAAAACACATTGGAAAAAGATCATACGGGGCATATTGGCCCTGATGCAGGGGACGGTGATTTTAGCCGCCCTTTTTTCCGTGACTGTGCGTGCGAGGCAGATTCGGACTGTAAAAGTAGGATTTTTCCCTATGGAAGGCTTTCATACATATTCCGAAAACGATGGTTACGGCGGCATGGATGTGGATTATCTGAATGAGCTTAGCGGTTATACCGGGTGGAGACTGGAATATGTAAAGTGCGACAGCTGGGAGGATGCGCTTGACAAGCTGCAGATGAAGGAAGTGGATCTGGTCGGATCGGCCCAGTATTCCGAAGAACGCGCCGCAATTTTTGATTATGCGGATCTGGCAAGCGGATATACATACGGATGTCTGTTTGTGGAAAGCGGAAGCAGCCTGGCTTATGAAGATTTTGATCGGATGAAGGATATGAGGTTCGGCGTTGTAGCAAATTATATCCGTAAAACAGATTTTCTGGAGTATCTGGCCCGCAACGGAATCGGGGAACCAAAGCTGTCGGAATACGGCGCAACACAGGAACTGCAGGAAGCGCTTTATTCCGGAGAAATTGACGTTGCGGTTCATACCCTGACGGAAGTCTGGGAAGGACAGTGCCTGGTAGGAAAATTTGCATATGCGCCGTATTATTACATAACATGGAAAGGGAACGAAGCTCTTCTGGATGAACTGAACGCAGGAATAGAGAATCTGAAAATGAATATTCCCGGTGTGGAACAGGAACTTATCGTCCGGTATTACGGACAGAGAAGAGAAAATTTTGCCGCTGAGGAACTGGAGCTGATCCGGCGGAGGGATACGGTCAGAATCGGATTTTATAAAGATACGCAGCCGCTGGCATATATTAATTCGCAGGGAGAATACGACGGAATTTATATACAGATATTGAAAGCCGTTTCGGAAAGGAGCGGGCTTTTATTTGAATTTTGTCCGCTTGAGCGAACCGAATACTGGAAAGATCTCCTGGCGGAGGGAACGATTGATTTATATGTAGGATCAAACAATGCCCAGCTTGTGCGGGACGAAAATATTGTCCTTACCAATATGTTTATGCCATACAATGCAGTGATTGTGTCTGCTAAAGATTTTGCCATGTCCAAAGTCCGGGACGAAAATGTAAAAATAGCGTTAACAAACGGACGCGCATACTGGGCGGACGGTATGGGGATAAAAGATCAGGTGATTTTTTGCGACAGCGCAAAGGATTGTCTGCGTATGCTGAAATCAGGCAAGGCGGATATTACGCTGTTGAACACAATAGAGTATAACTACCAGACAAAAAACGAAAGCTTTTCAGATCTTATGGAATGGGATAATTACAGATATCAGTCAGGAACTACGATGGCGGCTTCCAAAGAGGCGGACCCGGTGCTGATTCAGGTAATTAATAAAGCCATGAGACTGGTGTCCGAAGATGAAAAAGAAGATATTATCAATCAGTACATGAACATTCCCTACGATAGTTATGAACTGTCGGATTATTTGTATCAGAACAGAAATGTAATTGCCGTATTCTGCATCATACTGACGCTGCTTTTAATCTTTGGAGTCACTTTCTCGCGTGTGCGCAAAAGATCGTATTTACTGCTTGAAAAAAAGAACCGGGAGCTGCAGGACGCGATAAAGGAAGCCAGGCAGGCGAACCAGGCAAAAACAGAGTTTTTGTCCCATATGTCCCATGATATAAGGACGCCTATAAACGGAATTATGGGCATGCTGAACATTGCGGAGAAAAACCCGGAAGATCTGGAAAGGCAGGCAGACTGCAGAGAAAAGATTAAGACTTCCGCAGGGCATCTTTTGAGTATGATTAATGACGTGCTGGATATCAGTAAATTAGAGAACGGTAACGTTGAGTTTGCCGAAGAGGTATTTGACCTGCGGGAACTGTTGTATAATTGTTCGGTGATTGTAGGCGGGCAGGCAGCGGATCGGAATGTTCAGCTGATCACGGATTTTGATCAGCCGGAATGGCTGCCGCACAATTATTTTGTGGGAAGTCCGCTGCATATAAAACAGATTCTGATTAATATAGCGGGCAACGCCGTAAAATACAATAAACCCGGAGGAACCGTCCGGTTTGAATGTCATGAGATGGCCCAGGAGAAAGGAACGGCACAAATTTGTTTTGAAATATCCGACACCGGCATCGGAATGGGGAAAGACTATCTGAAACATATTTTTGAACCGTTTACCCAGGAGGAGGCCGGAGCCAGGACAAATTACAAAGGCAGCGGCCTTGGAATGACCATTACAAAGTCTCTGGTAGACAAAATGGGAGGGTGCATACAAATTGAAAGCGAACGTGATGTGGGCAGTATTTTTACCGTAATTCTGCCTCTGAAAATTGCCGATCCTCCCAAGCGGCGGGAAGAAAATAAAACGATCCCTTCCGTTCGGGCAGGAGTCCGAGGAAAGCGGGCCCTTCTTGTGGAGGATAACGAATTGAACCAGGAGATCGCTCAGTATATGCTTACGGAAATGGGACTGGAGGTTACGGTGGCCCATAACGGACAGGAGGCCGTGGACTTGTTTAACGGGGCGGCGCCCGGTTCGTACCAGATTATTTTTATGGACGTTATGATGCCTGTTATGAACGGATACGAAGCCACAAAAGCGATACGCCGGCTTGACAGGCCGGACGCAGATACAATACCGATTATCGCCATGACTGCCAATGCTTTTGCGGAAGACGTGCAGGCGGCGAAAGAGGCGGGAATGAACGAGCATACCGCCAAACCTTTGGAACCGGAGATTTTGAAGCGTGTGCTGGACCGGTGGATGGAGGTACAGGAGATATAATAAATAAACATTAAGAGTGTGAAAACGGGAGGCTGTGGCAATGAAAAAAACGGTGGTACAAGAACCGGATCATTACATGAAAAGACTGCAGCGTCATCATGACGAACTGCGCTGGCTGTACATGGAATTATACGGGAATGATTCCATGTTTGCCGAACTGTGCGACCGCATGGGAGAATTTTACAGGGAAAGAAAGCAGGAATTAAAAAACAGCGATATAATCAGGGAGTCCCACCCGGGATGGTATAAGAAAAACGATATGCTGGGTATGATGTTCTATATTGATAATTTTGCCGGCAATATGAAAGGGGTAGAATCCAAACTTGACTATATTGAACAATGTAACGTCAATTATATTCATCTGATGCCTTTTCTGGATACGCCGGAAGGAAGGTCGGACGGCGGATACGCCGTGTCGGATTTCCGTAAGGTGCAGGAAAAACTGGGAACCATGGAGGATCTGGAAAGTCTGACGGCTGCCTGTCATAAAAAAGGCGTAAATGTCTGTATGGATTTTGTTATGAACCATACGTCGGAAGAACATGAATGGGCAAAAAAAGCGCGTCAGGGCGACGGAGAATATATGAGCCGTTACTTCTTCTTTAATAATGCTAATGAACCTGCACGGTACGAGGCGACGGTGCCGCAGGTATTTCCTACGACGGCGCCGGGGAACTTTACGTGGCTGCCGGATGCCGGGCATTATGTCATGACGACCTTTTATCCTTACCAGTGGGATCTGAATTATAAAAATCCGAGGGTGTTCAATGAAATGATGTACAATTTTCTCTATCTGGCAAACAGGGGAATTGATATAATCAGAATTGACGCAGTGCCATATATATGGAAGGAGCTGAATACCTCCTGCCGGAATCTTTTGCAGGTACATACCATTGTGCGTATGATGCGCATGATCAGCGAGATTGTATGTCCGGGTGTTTTACTGCTCGGAGAAGTAGTTATGGAACCTGAAAAGGTGGTCCCTTATTTCGGAACCGTAGAAAAACCGGAATGTCATATGCTTTACAATGTGACTACCATGGCGACTACCTGGCATACGGTAGCTACAAGAGATGTCAGCCTTTTGAAAAGACAGCTTGACATCGTGAATGTGCTGCCCAAGGATTATGTATTCCTGAACTATCTGCGCTGCCATGACGATATCGGCTGGGGACTTGATTACGCTACTCTCTTGACCAAGGGGATTGGAGAGAGAAGCCATAAGCAGTATCTGAACGATTATTTTCTGGGAAATTCGGGCGGAAGCAACAGCCGTGGAGAGCTTTATAATGCAGATCCCGTTACCGGCGATGCAAGATTCTGCGGAACCACCGCTTCCATGTGCGGAGTAGAAAAAGCAGGCTTTGAACAGGATGAAGCAGCCATGGAAAAGGCCATAAAGCTGGATATTATGCTTCATGCGTATATGTTTATGCAGTCGGGAATTCCTGTGTTATACAGCGGAGACGAGATCGGCCAGGTGAATGATTACACGTATAAAAAAAATCCCAATAAAGCGGCGGATTCCCGCTATATCCACCGGGGAGCCATGAACTGGAAGAAGGCGGATAAAATACAGGATGCGGATACCGTAGAGGGAAAAATATTCCGGGGACTTGCGCAGCTGGAACAGATCAGAAAAAGAGAAAAAGTTTTTGTATCCTGCGCAGATACATGGACCATTGAGACGTGGGATCCTTCCGTGCTTTGTATCGGCAGATATTTTGAGGGAGAAAAACTGATCGGATTATTTAATTTCAGTGAACATGATAAGACTGCCTGGGTTCATGAAACGGACGGCGATTACAGGGATCTGGTTTCGGGTAATATTATGAAGCCCATCGGAATCAATATACCGGCCTTTGGATTTTATTATCTGAAGAAAAATCAACCGGAAAAGTAAGGTTTGCCTGTTAAAAGGCGTTTGCATGTTGACATGGAATGATACCCTTGTTAAGATAGTAAAAGAAGCAGATTCAGTATATATAAAGCGTTTATAATACAATAATTGATACAATAAGATGCAGAGGACAGGGAGGAAACGGACGTGTATCGTTGTCAGATTTGCTTTTATTTAACAGGTTCCCACAATCGGGTATTTGATATTATTAAAGAAATGTCTCCGTTGGAGCATTTTACGCATGAATTTCTGGAAAGTGAGAAACCGGATTCGGGACTGGCGGGCCGGGCAGATGTTATCGTAGCCGATGTCCGGGATATGGCTATGCCGGATGAGCTGCAAATGCTGACACAGGGCAAAAAGGAAGAAACGGAACTCATTCTGCTTACGGATGCAGAACAGATTTCACTTCTGGGAGACCGGATGCAGGGAATTACAGATCTGTGGACAATGCCCATGACCGAGGAGACCATCCGTTTCCGTTTTTCAAAATGGCAGAAGGATTGTAAGGTAAAAAAAGATTTCTGGCAGACCGGTCAGTTTCTGGAGGCAGCTATTAATAATATCCCGAATCTTATCTGGTACAAGGACAAAGAAGGCATCCACGAAAAAGTTAACGACAGCTTCTGCAGGACGGTAGGTAAAACCAAACAGCAGGTAGAGGGGCGCAGGCACGCTTATATCTGGGATGTCGAGCAGGATGATCCCGCCTGTATAGAATCTGAGAATGAGGTTATGTCGAAGAAAGAAACCTGCATTTCCGAAGAAGTCATTATGACAGGAGAGGGCCTGCGAACGCTTACGACGTATAAATCGCCTTTGTATGATCTGGACGGCAGTGTTATGGGAACGGTGGGCGTAGCCATCGACGTGACCCAGGAACGCTCTTATGAGCAGGAACTTGTCAATAAAAACCGCACGCTGGAAACAATATTTATGGCTATGGAATGTGGTATTATCTGCCACACGGTAGATGGAAAACGTATTCTCAGCGTTAACCAGGCGGCTTTAAAGATTCTGGGCTATGAGTCTCAGGAAGAAATGATGCAAACCGGATTTTTTATGGTTGCGCCTTCGGTTGTGGAGGAAGACAGGGAGAAGCTAAAAAAGGATATAGAGGAACTGAAAGAAGAGGGAGACAGCGTCAGCGTAGAATATCGTATCCGGCATAAGGACGGAGAACTTCTGCATGTTATGGGGAATATCAAGCTGATACGCGAAAACGGCGAATTATGCTATCAGCGTTTTCTGCTGGACTGCACGGAACAAAGGTTACTGGATCAAAAGAATGAAAGACACCAGATGGAACTTCTTCAGGCGCTGGGAATCGATTATAATCTTGTTTGTTTCTTTGATCTGGATACGGGAATGGGAACCGTGATTCGGAATGACGGGAAAAACGGCAGTGTGCTTGATTCCATTTTCGGCGGTGAAATAATACTGGAAGAGAGCATGGAACGTTATATACGGGAGTTCGTTCAGGAAGAAGACCGAGAGCTGATGGGGCAGGCGATTTCCTGCGAAAAGATAAGGGAAGAGCTGGCGGAAAAAAATCTCTGGTCAGTGAATTACCGGGTTTTAAAGAACGGCAAAATGCAGTATTACCAGATGCGTGTTGTGCGCGCTGGCGAATGGAAAGAAAATCATGGAGTGGTTCTGGGATTTCACAGTGTGGATGAGGAAATCCGTAAAGAAATGGAACGAAATGATCTGCTGGAAGATGCGCTTTCCCAGGCCAAAAGGGCAAATAAGGCTAAGAGCGTATTCCTTTCCAACATGTCCCATGATATCCGTACGCCTATGAACGCTATCGTTGGATTTACGGCTCTTGCGATATCTCATATGGATAACAGGGAACAGGTAGAGGAATATCTCAAAAAGATAAAAACGTCGGGAGATCATCTGCTGAGTCTGATCAATGACGTTTTGGATATGAGCCGTATTGAAAGCGGCAAAATCCGGCTGGAAGAGAAACTTTGCAGTCTGCCCGAAATTTTACACGGGTTGTGTAACATTCTGCAGGCAGATATCCGTTCCAAACAGCTGGATCTGTATATTGATGCGGTGGATGTCCGCGACGAGGAGATTTACTGCGATAAACTGCGGCTGAATCAAGTGCTTTTGAATCTGGTGGGTAATTCCGTGAAGTATACGGGCGCAGGCGGATCGGTCAGCATCCGAATTACGGAAAAAGCCGGAGCGCCTGAAGGATATGCCAATTTTGAATTCTGCATTAAAGATACCGGTATCGGGATGAGCGAAGAATTTGTAGCTCACATTTTTGAACCGTTTGAAAGGGAAAAGAACAGTACTATCAGTAAGATTCAGGGAACCGGTTTGGGTATGGCCATAACGAAAAATATTGTAGATATGATGAACGGCTCCATTGAAGTAAAAAGTGAATTGGGCGTGGGATCGGAGTTTACGGTTTCCTTTACGTTCCGGCTGCATTCTGCGGAAAAGGAATCGCAGACTATTCCCGAATTAAAGGATTACAGGGCACTGGTGGTAGACGATGATTTCAATACCTGTGACAGTGTTTCCTACATGCTGCAGCAGATCGGGATGCGTGCGGAATGGACTCTTTCAGGAAAGGAAGCGGTGCTGCGTACCCGTCAGGCGATGTCCCGGGGAGACGGTTATTGGGCTTATATTATTGACTGGCTGATGCCGGATATGAACGGTGTTGAGGTTGCACGGCGGATTCGGAAAGAGGCGGGAGAAAACACGCCGATTATTATCCTGACCGCATATGACTGGTCCGATATTGAAGACGAGGCAAGAGAAGCCGGTGTCACGGCCTTTTGCACAAAGCCCCTGTTTTTATCGGAACTGAGGAATTGCCTGCATACGATTATTAATGAGGAAGAAGAAGCCGGTAAGCCGGAAGAAAAAGAAAAGGTTCAGACCCGTACGGGCAGAATCCTGCTGGCAGAAGATGTGGAACTGAATCAGGAAATTGCGGTAACAATTCTGGAAGATGCAGGATTTTCGGTGGATGTGGCGGATAACGGACAAATTGCAGTGGATATGCTAAGACAGTCGGAACACGGATATTACCAGGTTGTACTGATGGATGTTCAGATGCCTGTCATGGATGGTTATGAGGCATCCCGGGAAATCCGCAGACTGGAAGACAAAGAACTGGCATCCATACCGATACTGGCAATGACCGCAAATGCTTTTGAAGAAGATAAAAAGCAGGCTTTGCGATGCGGAATGAACGGCCACATTGCAAAACCGATCGACGTTACAAAACTGATTGATACATTAAATGAAATATTGGATTAAGCGTGAAGCTTACGGAAGTGTATCGGTACATAAAACGGGTGCGGCAAGGCATGGACAGCCATGCGTTGCCGCACCCGTATTCAGGTTCTGATACACAGAGAAAAATAACCTTTGCCCTTTGCGCTGAACAGCATACTGTAAGGCGGGTACTCTTTTTCAAAGGTTCTTAGAAGCTGCTCAAAGGTTAACATATCATTTTTCTCAAGCCGGTACCGGCCAATTAATGAAAAATGCCTGCCGATGCAGTCCATGAATTGCTGCGAAAGTATTTTGACGGCGTAAATTACTGTTTTATCGGCCTTCTTGACCGGTTTGCCAAGCAGGTCTCCCAACATGCCGAGAACCATTCGTTCCTCATAAACGACGAATACCTGCAGCTTCTCTTTGTTCTGGGAAATATAATTGAGACGGTAGCAGAGCGCGCTGCCGGAAGAAAAATCTTCTCCGCTGTAATGTTTGCTGATAAGTTCCAAATTAATATGGAACAGGCTTTGAAAACTCTGCAGAATTGCTTTTTCCAGAGAAACGATCTCGTCTTCCGAGGGGGAATGTACCCATTTGTTGGAAACGCGTCCCGTAATGGCACGGTCCTCTGTCAAAATATGGCCGTTCAGCCATCCTACGCAGATTCCCAGAAAATGCTGCATGGCTTCTACGGAGTAATTCTGTTCGTCCAGCTCCCGTTCAAGGGCGGGGAGCGTTTTACTTTGCATATTGTCGTGAAGACTTTTGTGCATGGCGTAGTCGCTGTAATTTATGGAACGCATATAGGCTTCCTCTTCTTCAAAATGCTTTATGGTATAACTTTTAAAATATTTGATTCCTTCCCGGCATGCATGCTGCTGTTTATCCGAATCTTCGTTAAGGGCAATCAGCTTTTCTACAATGGAAAAGAGTTTTTTATGAGCTTTGTCGATTGTATCAATACCTATATTAAACCGGTCGTTCCATTTTATTTCATTCATCATGAGGTCTCCTGTATCGGTTTTCCGAAGGGGGCAAAAGCGTTGCCTGAGAGCTGTTTTGGTATACTGTTTCAAATTTAGTCTAACATGTTTTCACGGACTTGACAATGCGGCTTTTTTTGTGTTTTTCGGATTTATCCCCCGTTAAGAGATGATAATTTCCTGAATCGGAAAAAATTATCATTGCTATCCGTGCCGGTTTTGAGTATAATCTTTGTAAGGTTTAAATACTGTGCCTTTGTTCGGATTCAAGGACTGCGGCAGCATGGAGGTTAAATATGGATGAGAATTTCAAAAAGCGGATGGAAGATAACGGAGCGGATGTGAATACGACCGTAAAGCGTTTTATGGGCAAGGAAGAACTTTACATGAGGTTCATCCTGAAATTCCAGGATGACAAAAATCTTCAAATTTTACAGGACAATCTGGCAAAAAAGGAATACGAGGAAGTCTTTAACAACGCTCATTCCATTAAGGGCGTTTCTTCAAACCTCGGATTGAATCCGATCTGGGAAGCGGCGGCCGCAATTTGTGATCTTTTGCGCGGAAAGCAGCCGGAAGAGGTTGATACGCAGAAGCTGCAGGATATGGTTAAGGAATTGGAGGAAGTATACCAGCGTTTTCAGGGAATCATAGCTGAATACGCCGTATAATCTAAAATCAATTGACATTTATATTAAAAAATGGTAATTTAAAATATAAATAAAATAATCGGATGGATAAGGAGATATCATGGGTAAACAGCAAATTTTAATTGTTGATGACGAAGAAGTAAACCGTATGATACTTAGAGGCGTGTTCGAGGATGAGTATGAGATTCTGGAGGCGGGCAACGGAGCCGATGCCAACGACCTGATTGAACAGAACAGCAATATCGTATTGATTTTATTGGATGTCGTTATGCCTGTCCTTGACGGTTTCGGTGTGCTTGATTATATGAAAGAGCATGAACTGCTTGAAAAGATTCCTGTAATTCTGATTACAGGGGAAGCGGTAATTGACAGTGATGATCAGGCATATGCTTATGGTGTGGCGGATGTTATGCATAAGCCTTTTTATCCGCATATTGTTATGCGGAGAGCAAAAAATGTTATTGAGCTGTATCAGAATAAACATAATATGGAACGGCGACTGAAGGAGCAGGAAGACGCAATACGGGCTCAGGAGAAGAAGCTTCTGCAGAGCAGCGAATTCATGATCGACGCGCTAAGTTCCGTAGTAGAATTCAGAAGTCTGGAGACAGGCGAACATATCAGGCGTATTAAATATTTCACCAGAATTATGCTTAAGTATCTGATGAAGTATTTCCCAAAGTACGGACTGACTAACGAACAGATCGATGAGATAGCCAGGGCTGCTGCACTGCATGATATCGGGAAGATCGGCATACCGGATGCGATTCTGTTAAAACCTGGTCCGGATCGGCTTACTCCCGAAGAGTTTGAGATCATGAAGACGCATACAACGATAGGCTGTGATATTTTAGAAAAGTTTCATGCGGATCAGTCCGATCCGTTTTACCGTTATTGCTATGAAATCTGCAGGCATCACCATGAACGATGGGACGGAGGCGGTTATCCCGATCATCTGATAGGGGAAGAGATTCCGATAAGCGCGCACATTGTTGCCGTAGCGGATGTATATGACGCATTGGTCAGTCCCAGAGTATATAAAAGTCCATATGCCAACAATATTGCGTACGATATGATTATGAGTGGTGAGTGTGGGCAGTTTTCACCGGATGTATTGGAATGTTTCGCGCTTGCCAAAGAGGATTTCTTTAACATCGTGGAAGTAATTAAAATGTTTAGCTTTTCGTGATGAAACCGACAGCAGGCAGCAAAAAATTTCATGTTTTTTGCTGCCGTTTTTGGGCTACAGGCTGTTGGTAAGGTGGGAAACAGGGAGGAAAATCCTCTGCTCCTGTAGGGACAGTCGCATTTTGCTTCGCAAAACAGGGAGGAAAATCCTCTGCTCCTGTAGGACAGTCGCATTTTGCTTCGCAAAACAGGGAGGATTGGAATGGAACAAAGCAGTGACCATATATTTCCCGTGGAAAATGCCCTGGAAATGATTATAATGTTTAATAGAGCCGGTGAAATTTCCTATGCCAATGCCGCCGCGCTGCAAAAGCTGGAATATGATAACGATTTGTGCGGCAGAACAATCGGCGATGTTTTTCCGGGCGCTTTCGGAGCCGGGAACGAAGGATTTGAACAGCGGGCTTCAGATTCACAGGAACTTAAGAATCTTGTGGCATATCGTAAAAATATGACGTGTTTTCCGGTAGAGGCGCGTATAATATATACGCCTTCTTCGGGAATGTACATATGCATGGCCAATTACATTCTGCAAAAGGTATTTTTGAGCAGAGAGGTGGAACGGGTCCGGGAAGAAGCGCAGCAGGCATTAAAGGTAAAATCGGAGTTTGTTGCGAACATAACCCATGAACTGAGGACTCCGGTCAACGGTATTTTAGGCAATGTCAGAGAGATGCTGACTGAGAAGGCGGATGAACGGACGGAAAAATCACTGCGTCTGATTGAAAGATGCTGCGACGACATGAATAAAATCATTAACAATATTCTGGACTTTTCCAAGTTGGAAGCAGGTAAATTTGTACTGGAACCGCGTAGATTTCATTTCCGGAATATGTTAGACTATGTTAAGGGACATCACATCAACAAAATCACCGAAAAGGGACTGGGTTTTTTTATGACGGTGTCTCCGCAGATTCCGGAATATGTAATCGGTGATGAATTAAGAATTGTCCAGGTGTTGAATAATCTTTTATCTAATGCGTTGAAATTTACATCTTTAGGTAAGATCAGTGTGGAAATTGTGAAGACGGCGCAGGTAAACGATAAGATCGAATTATTTTTTATCGTATCCGATACGGGAATCGGAATCGATAAAGCAGACCGGGATAAGCTGTTCCAGAGCTTTTCCCAGGTGGATGCGTCCATTTCCAGAAAGTACGGAGGTACGGGGCTTGGACTTAATATTTGCAAACAGCTTGTAGAGCTGATGGGAGGAAGCATTGAAGTAGAAAGCGAGAAAGACAGAGGAAGTAATTTTTCGTTTTCCATCTGGGTCGGCGCCTGCGAAAGCGAAGAGGGCGTTTTGACGCAGGAGACTTTCCAGAAACCGGCATTTACGGCGTCTTTTGCCGCTGACAGAGAGCAGGAAGATGTTTTGAATATTAAAAGATTTGGTACGCCGGAAAATCTCGATAACCTGAACCGCAATTTATCCAAGCTGATTCTCTGCGTGGAAATGGAGAATTGGGAGAAAGCGGAAATGTTTATGGAGACGGTCAGACAATTAACGGAAGAAGCTCCCCAGGAAGTTAAGCGGAGAGTGTTGAAATTGAAAATGGCGATTCAGAAAGAAAACTATGAGAAAGTAACCGCCGGGTATGAAGAATTGAAAAACTGCCTGTAATCGGAAGGAGAGAAACGGATGATTTATGAAGGTATAGATACAGGAGAGAGTAAGATTCTTATTGTGGACGACGTGGAAACCAACAGAATCATTCTGGAAGAGATTATGAAGGATATCGGGATCCGGCCAGTTTTGGCCGAAAGCGGAGAAATGGCTTTGGAAATGATTAAAAAATCTCCGCCCAGTCTTGTATTGACGGATATATCCATGCCCGGAATGAACGGATATGAGTTGTGCCGGATTCTGAAGGGAAGCGAAGAAACAAAAAATATTCCGGTTGTGTTTATCTCTGCTTTTGACGATCCACAGGATATTGTGGAAGGTTTTCTTCTTGGAGGAGAGGACTATATTACGAAACCTTTTATCCCGGAAGTGGTTAAAGCAAGGGTAGGGGTGCACCTGCGTCTTCATGAAGCAAAGCAGGAACTGATGAATACAAACAGAAAGCTCCAGATATCCGTTAACGAACAGTTAAAACAAATGGAGCAGGAGAAAAAAAATATACTGTATGCGTTGGCAGATATTGCCGCGAAGAATTCTCTTTATGAAAACAGCCATGCCAGACATCTGAAAGATAACTGCCGGACGCTGGCGCAGGGCATGCAGCTTTCTCCTTTATTTGAAGGAAAGATTTCCGATACATATATTGATACGATTGAACTGGCCGCTCCTTTATGCGATATAGGGAATATCGGGGTGCCCAGGGATATTTTGATAAAAGGCGGGGAACTGAACGAAGATGAAACTTCCGTCCTGCAGGAGCATACGGTTATTGGCGCTAAGCTTTTACAGGATCTTCACGGAAGCAGTGATTACAATGATTTTATCAGCATATCGGCGGATATTGCCCATTATCATCATGAGAACTGGGACGGAAGCGGGTATCCTGAGGGCTTGAAAGGGAATGAGATTCCCCTTGCAGCCCAGATTGTTTCGCTGGTTGGCCGGTATTGTGTACTTCGGGAAAGGGAGGGCTGTGACAGACAGGAAGCGCTTTCTGTTTTGAAAAAGGAAGCGGGAGTAAAGTTTAATCCTGATATTTACGAAATTTGCAGTAAGATATCACGTCAATTATACTGACAGAATTGAATTATGATTTTGACGGAGGTAAGGGACATTGATAACCGATGAAGAGTTTTTAAGAATTTCGACTTTTATGAAAGACAGGTACGGCATTGACCTGAGCCAGAAAAAGGTGATTGTAAACGGTCGTTTGGAGAATTACATAAGGGCCAACGGATGGAAGAACTTCCATCAATATATGGATGAAGTAGAAAATGATAAAAGCGGGACGCAGGAAAAGATGCTGGTAAATTTTCTCACTACGAACCATACATATTTTATGAGAGAATTTGAGCATTTCGAATATTTTAAAAATGTTGTTCTTCCCTGGCTTAGAAAGAAAGAGGCTTCCGGCAGGGACCTGCGCATCTGGTGCGGCGCCGCTTCGACGGGCGAGGAGCCTTACACGATTGCGATGGTTTTGGCAGACTTTTTCGGACTGGAGAAAAACCAGTGGGATACCAAAGTGCTGGCTACGGATATTTCGACTAAAGTATTGAAGCAGGCAAGCACGGGGGTTTACAGTGGGGAGCAGTTAAAAAATCTTCCCGAAAACTGGAAAAGGCATTTTTTTAAATCAATTAGCGGAAGCGGACAGTTTCAGGTAACGGACGATCTGAAAAAAGAGGTTTTGTTCCGTCAGTTCAACTTAATGGACCCTTTTCCGTTTAAAAAGAAAATGCATACTATATTTTTGCGTAATGTTATGATATATTTTGATGAGAAGACAAAGAGTGATCTGGTTAGAAAAGTATGCGATACGTTGGTGCCGGGGGGATATCTGTTTATAGGAACAACGGAAACCCTTGACAGAAACAATACACCGCTGCAGATTATTAAGCCTTCAATATTTAGAAAAGAGGGAGGGACTGGATAGATATGCTGCCGATTAAGATTTTGATTGTAGAAGATTCCCTGGTGTTTCGCGAACTGCTGGTTCAGAATTTAAGCAAAGATCCCGCAATACAGGTGGTAGCCGTTGCAAAGGACCCATTTGAAGCAAGAGACGCCATACTTGCGCATCATCCGGATGTTATGACGCTGGATGTGGAGCTTCCCCGGATGAATGGTATTGAGTTTCTGCGAAAGCTTATGCCGCAATATCCGCTTCCGGTAGTAGTAATAAGTTCCCTGAGCGATAAGGTGTTCGACGCATTGAACGCGGGAGCCGTAGATTTTGTTGCAAAGCCTGCGGTATCCAGCAGAGCGCAGCTGGAAGAATTTATTAAAAACGAATTGCTGGTAAAAATTAAAATAGCTTCTACGGCTAAGATCAGTAATATTAAAAAGGTAACCATGGCGCAGGAACAGCAGAAACTGGCCGTTAAGGGGAAAGATCTGATTGTGGCGATCGGCGCGTCTACGGGAGGAACGGAAGCGATTTTTTCCGTAGTAAAGGAATTCGGAACGGATATTCCGGGAATTGTGGTGGTACAGCATATGCCTCCCGGTTTTACGGAAATGTATGCCAAAAGACTGAACGACCAATGCCGTATCAAGGTAAAGGAAGCAAGAACCGGGGACAGGGTGCTGCCGGGAAGTATGCTGATTGCTCCGGGAGGAGATATGCATATGCATTTGCTGAAGGTGAACGGCGTATATCAGGTAGAATGTAAAAAGGGACCCAGAGTGAACGGGCACTGTCCTTCCGTTGACGTGTTGTTTGACTCTGTTGCCAAGGTTGCGGGCCGCGACGCCCTTGGAATCATCCTGACCGGAATGGGCGGCGACGGTGCAAAAGGACTTCTGGCAATGCGCCAGGCGGGAGCAAAAACCATAGGACAGGATGAGTCCACCTGTGTGGTTTATGGTATGCCTAAAGTTGCATATGACTTGGGGGCCGTGGAGTATCAGGAAAAGCTTTCGGATATTCCCCGAAGAACATACGCATTATTAAATAAAATGTAAAGGAGAAAGATAATGAAAATTCTATTGGCAGAAGACGATTTTGCAACAAGAAAGTTTATGTTGAATTTTTTATCCAGGTACGGAGAATGCGATGTGACTGTGGATGGAATGGAAGCGGTGGATGCATTTATGATGGCCTTGGAGGACGGAGAACCGTATGATTTGATCTGTCTTGATATTATGATGCCGGTTATGGACGGATATCAGGCGCTTGTAGGAATTCGTAATCTTGAAAAGGAGAAGAATGTTCCGGCAGAGCAGGCAGTGAAGGTTATAATGACGACGGCCCTGAATGAAGAGAGAAACGTGAAGATGGCCTTTGAACTTGGATGTACGGTATATTCCGGCAAACCTATTGATCAGGACAGATTTGAACAGGCGTTAAAGAAGCTGGAACTGATATAACGAAAGAATATATTGCAAAATAATATATTACAATATGCAGGAAAGGAGAATGATATGGCTGAGGAATTTAACACAGACGGCATGCTGGATATGTATCTGTTTGAAAACGAACAGCTTCTTGAACAGCTTCAGGAAAGAGTTCTGGAGCAGAAGGACGCAGACTGTTTTGACGAAGACAGTATCAATGAAATATTCAGGACCATGCACACGATTAAAGGTTCGTCAGGTATTATGATGTTTGATAATATCACAGCTGTGTCACATAAACTGGAGGATATTTTCTATTATCTGAGAGAATCGCATCCCGAAAATGTACCGCATCTGGAATTGGTGGAACACGTATTGGAGGTGAACGATTTTATTTCGGGTGAACTGGAAAAAATCCGAAACGGCAACCCGGTAGACGGCGATGCCAGCGAGATCATTGAGCGTCTTGGCAAGTTTTTGAAAATGATTAAAAAAGGCGTGAAAAAGGAAGGCGGGGAACTGCCGCCGAAGAATGTACATGAACCGGCGAAACAGTTTTACATAGCTCCCGTGGCCACCAGCGCCAGCCGCTTTTACAAAATTTATCTTACATTTTATCCGGAAACGGAGATGGCAAATATTCATGCGTATAAAGCCGTATATGCATTGAAGGAGATCGCGGAGGATCTGCTGTATTCTCCGGAGGATATCCTTTCAGATGAAGAAAGCGCCGAAGTTATATTAAGAGAAGGATTCCGTGTCCTGCTGCAGGCGCAGTGTACGGAAGAACAGATCCGTGAGGTCATCGGCGTAGGTTATGATATCAAGCAGGTGGATGTTTTCGAATGTAAGGCGGAAGAATTCCTTCAGGGCTTTGATTTTGGTTCACAGGATGCGCAGATTGATCTGCAGTCCAGTGTGGAAGCAATCGAGGCAAAGGCGCAGGAGAACGAAGCAAAAGGTAAAGAGGAAGCGCCGAAAGCTCCTGCAAAAGCGCCGATGGCTCCTGGTGATTTCGTTATTAAGTCGAAAGAACCCGGAAAGCATAAGACCTTGGCGAAAGATAAAGCGAAAGCGGAAAAGGCTTCCTTTATCAGCGTAAATGTAAGCAAGATGGATCAGTTGATGGATCTGATCGGAGAACTTGTTATCTCGGAGTCGGTCGTATTGCAGAATCCCGATTTGAAAGTGCCGGGACTGAATCTGAACAGCTTTAATAAGGCCGCTTCCCAGATGTCAAAGATTTCCACAGACTTGCAGAACGTTATTATGTCCATGCGTATGGTGCCGCTGACCAATACGTTCCAGAAGATGAACCGGATCGTTTTTGACGTATCCAGAAAACTGGGTAAAGATATTGAGTTTGAAATGATCGGCGAACAGACGGAAGTGGATAAGAACATTATAGAACATATTTCCGATCCGCTGATGCATCTGGTCAGAAACGCTGTCGATCACGGAATCGAAACCAACGAAGAGCGGATGGAAACAGGAAAGCCGAATAAAGGCAAGGTAACCTTGTCGGCAAGGACGGAAGCCGGCAAAGTATGGATCAGCGTAGAGGATAACGGAAAAGGTCTCGATCGGGAGAAGATCCTTGCAAAAGCAAGAAAACAAGGACTTTTGGATGACAGTAAACCGGATACCGCATACTCGGACAAAGAGGTATATCAGTTTATAACCCTTCCGGGATTTTCTACCAATGAGCAGATTACGGAGTATTCGGGACGGGGCGTCGGCATGGACGTTGTGATTCAGAATATTCAGGCAATCGGAGGTGTGTTGGATATTGACAGCTCTGCGGGCATCGGTACGGTTATGAGTCTCAAAATTCCGCTTACGCTGGCAATTATCGACGGTATTGTGATGGAGACCGGTAATTCCTCCTTTGTAATGGAAACAGGCGTTATTAAAGAGTTTGTCCGCGTACAGGAAAATATGATGATTCACGAACCAAACGGAGAAGAATACATCATGATACGCGGCGAATGTTATCCCGTGCTCAGGCTGGGTAAATGGTACGGGTTAAAGGAGTATCAGGAATCCATTGAAGACGGCATGATGCTGATTCTGGAAGTGGAGGATAAGAAAATCTGCCTGTTTGTAGACCGGCTGATCGGGGAACAGGAAATCGTTGTGAAACCGATTCCGTCATATGTAAAAAAGGTCAAGGGATTATCCGGCTGTACACAGCTTGGCGACGGAAGCATCGCGTTGATATTAGATCCGGGTGGACTATTAGATTAAATTAAAGAAAGGAACAATTATTCATGAGTGACACTAGCGATTTGGTAAGGCGGGCAGAAGAAGCTGCTCAGAATGCCGCGGATGAGCACGATGAGCAAAAAGGCAAGTATATGACCTTCAAATCAGGAAATGAATATTTCGGCATTAAGATCCAATATGTCAATGAAATTATTCAGTTCCAGTCGATTACCGCCATTCCTGAGACAGAAGATTATATTAAGGGTCTGATCAACTTACGAGGAAAAGTTATACCCGTCATTGACGTCAGACTGCGTTTCAAACAGGAACCGTTTGAATATAATGACAGAACCTGTATTATTGTTATCAGTGTGAAGTCTACGGTTGTAGGACTCATTATAGAGAAAATTGCAGAGGTAGTTGAGATCAAAGAAGAAAATATTTTACCGCCGCCGTCGATCGGACGTTCAGATAAGGCGCATCATAAGTATGTATATGGTATCGGTAAAGTAGGAGATTCCGTAAAACTTTTGTTAGATCCGGATAAACTGCTGAACGATGACGATTTAGCGGTAGCTGATCAGGCAAATGATATGATTATAGTAGAAGAATGAGAGGTATGAGACTATGAAAAACATGACGATAAGAACAAAAATGATTTTGGGTTTTGCAGTCCCGATTATTTTATCTATTATTAATGTGGCACTGGGAATGCTTGCGGTGCGCAATGTTACCAACAGTGTGGCCGATATGCAGACCGAAGAATTTGTGACCATCCAGCAGACCATGGAAGAGATCGGTGCGGATCAGGAAAAATCGCAGATCCTCATCGATACGATTACGCAGGTTAAAACAAAGGATATGGCCAACATACAGAAAACCACCAATTTATCAAATATGGCAAGCGCGGGCTTGATTCTGGTATCTGTTGTGATTTCACTCTTTATTGCCATAGCGTTAATAAAAATCATTAGAAAATCGATTGAACAATTGTCTAATGCGGCGACTGAGATTGCAATGGGGCACGTAAACATTGAACTGGAAAAATATAATAACGACGAATTTGGAGAGATGGTTGAGGAATACAGAAAGGTAATTGATAATATTAAAAACCAGGCTCAGATTGCCGAGGAGATTTCAAAAGGTAATCTGACAATTACCGTCGTTCCCAAATCAGCGGAAGATCTTTTAGGCAACTCCTTAAAGAAACTGGTAGACGATAATCTTAATGCGCTGACCAATATCAGCGACGCAGGTTCCCAGGTTACGATCAGCTCCTCCCAGGTAGCAAGCGCAAGCCAGGCGCTGGCACAGGGATCAACCGAGCAGGCAAGTGCGATTCAGGAGATTACCTCTTCGATCGGCGAAATTGCGGAGAAGACCAAACGCAACGCGGAAGAGGCAAACGAAGCGGCTGGACTGGTAGTCCAGGCAATCCGCGACGTAAAGCAGGGTAATACGCAGATGAAAGATATGATGGTTGCAATGAAGGATATCAATAAGTCCTCCGAGAGCATTTCCAAGATTATCAAAGTTATCGACGATATTGCTTTCCAGACCAATATTCTTGCTTTGAATGCGGCAGTTGAGGCGGCAAGAGCCGGTGAAGCGGGAAAAGGCTTCTCTGTTGTTGCGGAAGAGGTTAGAAGCCTTGCTGCCAAGAGTGCGGCAGCGGCAGCCGAAACCGCTGAATTAATCGAGGATTCCATCGGAAAAGTAAACTCCGGTTCCAAGATCGTAGACGCTACGGCGCAGGCTATGGATGCTATTGCAGACGTTGTACAGAAGAGTGAAGTGATTATCAACGGTATTGCCGAGTCCAGTAACTATCAGGCAACGGCTGTTGCACAGATCGATCAGGCTATTGCACAGGTTTCTCAGGTTGTACAGACAAACTCCGCTACCAGCGAGCAGTGTGCGGCTGCAAGTGAGGAATTGTCTAACCAGGCGGCAAGAATGAAAGAAATGCTGTCTATTTATAACTTGGGCAGCGCCAGATCCGCTTCTTCCTATACAGGTGGTTCTTCTTCATCTTCCGCTTCAAATGTAGATAATGAGCAGATCATTTCTCTTGGAGACGGATTTGGAAAATACTAATTGACAACCGTTCATATGAGATAAGAGGGAAAAAGGAGTATTGCGGGAGCGGTACTCCTTTTTTAGAAGAAAATGAGAAAACAATTGATATTTATTGTGATGGCAGGCGCTTTTTGCATAGCGCTGCCGTGTCTTGTCTGGCAAATAAGACAAAAAAATAATGCAAGTGACGTTATAGCGGCGGGAATAACGGGAGAAGTTTCCCCAGATACGGTGTCGGATAATACGGTTTCAGGCAATACGGCTCCGGATCACATGGTTTCGGACGTTTTGGAAGGCGGATTTTTTCCGGACAGTCAGTTGCCGGAAGCACAGACTGCCTCCTTGTTGGAGGTTCAGGAAGAAAATGAGTACGGCGACCTTGCAATCGCTCAGGTGGACCGTTACGTCAATGTCAGAAATGCCCCGGATACGGACGGCGAAATACTCGGTAAAATCTATAACGGCGCAGTCGCGCATATTCTCGGTACTGCCGGGGAAAACGGCGATTGGTTTCAGGTTGTTTCCGGAAGCGTGGAAGGATATATTAAGTCTGAATTTTTTGTTTACGGCGACGCGGCGGCGGGAGTGATTGATCAGTACGTTACGAGATATGCACAAGTGCAGGCAGAGCGTTTGAATGTCCGGAAAGAAGCCGATATTTCTTCCGAAAGGATCGGGTACGTGAATTTTGAAGAAAAAATAAAAGTTCTGGAGAACTGCGGGGAATGGCTCCGGGTTCGGTATATGGAAGAAGAAGGCTATGTATCGGCTGAATACGTGACGGTTCTGGAAGAGTTTACCTATGCTAAATCCATTGCCGAAGAGCAGGAAGAACTGGCGCTGCTTAGAGAACAGGAAGAAAGAAAACAAAGGGCGGAGACAGAAGATATTAAAGAGGAAATAATCGTGGCCGCAGCCGGGGAGGAAAATCCTGTAACCGGCGGTTCTGCGTCCGATTTGCGGACGGCAATCGTAGACGATGCCATGCAGTATCTGGGCAATGCGTACGTACACGGAGGAGGAAGCCTGGCAGGCGGAACGGACTGCTCCGGATTTACCTGTTTTATATATGCCGATTTTGGTTATTCTATCAGCAGAACGCCTTCAGGACAGCTGTCGGGGGCCGGAAGAAGTATCGATTACAGTGAGATTCAGCCGGGTGATATTATCTGTTATTCCTCTAATGGCAAAACCTGTACGCATGTAGGTCTTTATATCGGCGACGGGCAGATTATTCACGCGGCAAACGCACGGAAAGGCGTTATTATCAGCGCCGCGGATTACAGCACTATTGTAGGCGTAAAAAATGTAATTGATTAAGTTACCCTTGGTAATCTGTATTCAGAATCTGGGAGACTGGGAGAATCCAGTCTCCCAGAATTTCGCTGCTCCATTTCTCCAGATCTTCTATTCGAAGCGCCACGCCTCCATAATTGCGGATGCCGTGGGCAAGCGCTTCCGTTTCCGTATAATCTTCCAGAAAATATACCTTTTCAAAGCGCAGCGGGCCGGAACTGTATTGGCAGACCATAGGAATAACACCTGTATTTTTATCCGTAATGAATACCTCGTCTTCCGTGACATGGAAAGTAATCCATGCAAGGGCTTCCAGCATACAGACTGCCTGTTTTTGGGTAGACAGATAATTTCCCAGAGAATAATAGCAAAGTGTACGGTTTCCGTTTTCTGCCTCAATCCACTCAACAGGCTGTACCACATGCGGGTGTGTTCCGATAATTACATCGGCTCCGGCTTCTGCCATTTGCAGAGCGAAAGTTTTTTGATAACTGGATGGCGCAGTCGCGTATTCGGCGCCCCAGTGCGGACATACGATTACCACGTCGGCCAGTTCCCGGGCTCTGGATATATCTTCCAGAACTTGCGGGTTCAGGGTTGTGAAATCAAGCGCACGGCTGTTTTCGTTCCAGGCGCACAGTAGATTCAGATGGTCTTCCAGGCCGCGGGGAAGCGTTTCGGCGTTGGGACCGTAAGTATAGTTCAAAACGGCAAACGTCACGTCTTTAACAGTCAAAAGAGGGATGTTATCTGAAGTATTCCCGTTCTCTCCGTAAATTCCCGTTACCAAAACCTCCGGGTGTGTATTCCAGAAAGCTGCGCAATGATTAATTCCTTCAATATTCTGGTCGGCGGAATGATTGGAGGCGTGCAGTACCACATTAAAACCGGCCTCAGCAATAGCGTCGCCTGCCTGCGTGGGAGAGTTAAAACGTGGATATCCCGAAAATCCCAGTTCGTTGCCTCCCAAAATTGTTTCCTGGTTGATGATTTTTATATCGGATATGTCCAAAAGACTTCGGATTCCCTGGAAGAGAACGGAATAATCGTAAGTGCCGTCCTCCTGTTTTCCTGTATTGACAATCCCCATATGCATCAGATTGTCTCCTACGGCCATTAAAGTTATATCATATTCCTGAAACGGCTCTTCTTCCGGAAGCGACTGTTCAATTGCTTCTTTTTGTGCAGTATCTAATTCTTTTTCCGGTTCGGCGGCAGAGAGATCATTGTTTTCCGGGTTTGTTTCCTGAAATCCGGCGACGGCAATGACGCTCAGCCGATCGGACGTATACAGCCAGTAAGAAAACAGGCTGGAAAAACATAAAAGAGAAACCGCAAGCGCTGCAAGTCTTTTTTTCAATACGACACCTCCCTGATCAATTCATGCTTGTCCATTCTATTTTCCCAATATACTCCAAAACCCTGTTAAGTGCAATAAAAAAACGCGATAATTTCTGTTTCCGTTTTCTGTTTCTGCATTTTTTCTGAGAAAGACTGGACGGCCTTTGGCGGTTAGTGATAAAATCTTATAAAAGGGCGCAGACGGTCCGAAATGAAAAAATATGAAGGAAGCGGTCGGAATGAAGCAGATTGCTATTGGTTTGCTGGCTCATGTGGATGCCGGAAAGACAACTCTATCGGAAGCTATGCTTTATAACAGCGGTTCCATCCGCAGGCTTGGGAGAGTGGACGACAGAGACGCCTTTTTGGATACGCATGAGCTGGAGCGGACACGGGGAATTACCATTTTTTCAAAGCAGGCTGTTCTGGAATACGGAGACTGGCGGGTTACGCTGTTAGATACTCCCGGGCATGTGGACTTTTCCGCCGAAATGGAGAGAACTCTGCAGGTTTTGGACGCGGCCGTTCTGATTATCGGCGGCTCCGACGGGGTGCAGGGACATACAAGGACTTTATGGAAGCTGTTGAAAAAGCATGGACTGCCGGTTTTCCTGTTTGTCAATAAAATGGATCAGGAAAGCAGCAATAAAGAAACGCTTATGGCAGGTCTGAAAGAAATGCTTGACGACAGCTGCATTGATTTTACGGACTGCGGCCAGAATTCCTTTTATGAAGAGATTGCTCTGAGCGATGAAAGGAGTCTGGAACAGTTTTTAGAAAAGGGACGGATTGATGCAGACAATCTGAAAAGGCTTGTCCGGGAAAGAAAAATATTTCCCGTGTTTTTTGGATCGGCGTTAAAGCTTACGGGTATTGAAGCTTTTATGCTAAAGATGAGTAATCTGTGGACGGAGCCTGTTTATCCCGAAGAATTTGGCGCGCGGGTTTTTAAGATTGCAAGAGATGAGCAGGGGAATCGTCTTACTCATATGAAAGTGACGGGAGGACGGCTTGAAGTAAAGTCCGTTCTGCCCGGCGTGGGAGAAAAAATAAATCAGATCCGTATTTATTCGGGGAACCGGTTCGATACGGTAGGTGTACTGGAAGCCGGCGCGGTCTGCGCCGTTACGGGCCCTGAGACGACCTGTCCCGGACAGGGGCTGGGCCGGGAAGAGGGAATTACGGTTCCGGTGTTGGAACCGGTTTTGCATTACCGGATGGAACTGCCGGAGGGAGTAGACGCGGCGGCAATGCTGCCGGGATTAAGGCAGCTTGAAGAGGAAGAACCGCTGCTTCGGATTGTCTGGCAGGAAGAAACCCGGGAAATTCAAATACAGGTAATGGGAGAAGTACAGCTTGAGATCTTAAGCAGCGTGATCAGAGAGCGTTACGGCGTTTCTGTCAGCTTTGGGGAAGGCAGGATTGTATATAAAGAGACGATTGCAAAGCCTGCGGAAGGCGTCGGACATTATGAACCTCTAAAGCATTACGCGGAGGTGCATTTATATCTGGAACCGCTGGAACCGGGGAGCGGCCTGCAGTTTCGGACGGAAGTCAGCGAAGACGAACTGAACCGGAACTGGCAGAGGCTGGTGCTGACGCATTTGCAGGAAAAAACACATAAGGGTGTTTTGGCGGGAGCCGCCATTACGGATATGCGTATCACGCTGGTGGCGGGCAAAGCCCATCTGAAGCATACGGAGGGCGGAGACTTCCGGCAGGCAACGTACAGAGCGCTCCGCCACGGATTAATGCGGACACAGTCCGTATTGCTGGAACCGTGCTATGAATTCCTTCTGGAGATACCGGACGGGGCAGTGGGACGGGCCATGTCGGATCTGGACCGGAAATACGCGGAATTTACGCTTAGCCGGTCAGGTCAGGGCAGAGCCGTGCTGACGGGAACGGTTCCCGCTTCGGAGGTGAAAAATTATGAACGGGAGGTCCGGGCTTATTCGGGAGGACAGGGACATTTTACCTGCAGCCTGAAGGGGTATGTGTCCTGTCATAATACGGAAGAAGTCCTGCGGCAAAGCGGTTATGATCCCGAGGCGGATTTGGAGAACCCGGCGGATTCCGTATTTTGCGCTCATGGCGCGGGTTTTGTCGTGAACTGGAGGGATGTGGACTCGTATATGCATATTCCGTTTGTGAAGGAGCGCCGTGGGCGGGACGGGGCGGATAGCGAAGAACCAAAAAACAAGGCAGGTACGTGGAATACGTCTTCCGAAAAATGGATCGGTACGGATGAGGTAGAAGCAATTCTGGAAAAAACGTTTCACGCCAACCGGAGGGAGGAGGACAAACCCCGGTACGGTTATGTACGTAAAAAACAGAAAGTTTCCCAGGCTCCCGTTACGGTAACCTACAAGGGATGCGAGACGCGGCAGGAATATCTGTTGGTGGACGGATATAATGTGATTTTTGCATGGAAAGAATTGAAGGAGCTGGCGCAGGTGAATATTGACAGCGCACGTGGCGCACTGCAGGATATTCTGTGCAATTATCAGGCGGCCGCAGGGTGTGAACTGATTATAGTTTTTGACGCTTACCGTGTTAAGGGGCATGAGACGGAAAGCGTTTCGTACCACAATATTCATGTGGTCTATACTAAGGAAGCCGAGACTGCGGATCAGTATATCGAAAAATTTGCCCATGAATTCGGTAAAAAATACCGGGTCAGGGTAGCCACTTCAGACGGCCTGGAGCAGATTATAATCAGAGGGCAGGGCTGTGAACTGATCTCTGCAAGAGAACTGGAAGCAGAAGTAAAAAGAACCGGCAGGCAGATTTATGAAGAATTTATACAATCGCAAAAAAGATAAGTACGTATTGACATATCGTGCACGAAAAGTTACAATATTTATGTACGAAAAAGGAAAGGTTGATGCGTATGGGACGAGTATTTTTAGATGATTTGTACTACGGAAGAATAACTCCCTGGGAAAGAAAGAAATCAAGGCGGACGGCGGATGCGGAGCTGAGCCGCAGAATCGAACAGGAGAAGGCATATTTTACCTGTATACTTTCCAAAGAAGATTACGGGAGACTGGAACAGCTGGAGAACCTGTATGTGATGCAGTATGAGCAGGAGAAACTGGAAAGCTTCCGACAGGGATTAAAACTCGGGGCAGAATTTATGGATGCTATTTGTTGCGGCGATGAGGAGTGACAGGAAAGGATGTGTGCATGGAAATAAGACGCAACCGGTTTACTTTTGGATTCGGAACGGTCGGAAGAGATATGGTGTATTCCATGGTCAGTATGTATTTGATATTTTATCTGACAGATATCGTGGAGCTTTCGACCGCCGCTTTGTGGTGGGTTACGGCGGTTGTTTTTGCAGCCCGTGTGTTTGATGCGTTTAACGATCCGGTAATGGGAGTGATCGTAGACAATACCCATACCCGCTTTGGCAAGTTTAAGCCGTGGATCGCGTTTGGCGCCGTAACGGCTGGCATATTAACCGTCCTGATTTTTACGGATTTTGGTCTGGAAGGAGCCGCATATACGGCTGTTTTCGGAATTCTTTATATATTGTGGGGGGTATGCTTTACCACTAATGACATTGCCTATTGGTCGATGATGCCTTCCTTAAGCCTTGACCAGAAGGAACGGGAAAAAATCGGTTCGGCCGCAAGAATTTTTGCCAATATCGGTTTGTTTTTCGTGGTAGCGGGAATTGTTCCGATTACCAATGCTTTGGGAGAGACCCTGGGCAGTATGCAAAAGGGTTATTTTGCGTTTTCCGCAATGATTGTCGCCATTATGTGGGCGGGGCAGTGTGTGACGCTTTTCGGCGTCAGGGAACCGTCCGGGGTGTTTCGTACCGAAACGCAGCATACCAGTCTGAAGGGAATGGTAAAGGTGATTTTCGGTAATGACCAATTGCTGGTTACGGCAGTGTCCATGGCGCTTTTTATGATCGGTTATACAACGACAACCAGTTTTGGCCTGTATTATTTCAAGTATGCTTACGGAGACGAAGGGATGTATTCCGTATTTGCGGTAATTCTGGGGATTTCACAGATTATTGCGCTTCTTGTTTTTCCGGTTGTAAGCAAATTTTTTGAACGGAAACGATTATATGCGGTTTCCACGGCGCTGGTGCTGGCGGGATACGTAATTTTCTTTTTTGCGCCCACGGGTACGATGGCTTTTATCGGCGTTGCAGGAGTGCTTTTGTTTGTGGGACAGGCTTTTATCCAGCTTATGATGCTGATGTTTCTGGCGGATACCGTAGAATACGGCTTTTGGAAGTCCGGGAAGCGCAACGACAGCGTGACCTTTGCGCTGCAGCCTTTTATTAACAAGTTAGGCGGAGCCGTTGCAAGCGGAATTGTCAGTGTAACGGTGATTATTTCCGGAATTAAGGACGCCCGGAGCGCGGCGGATGTTACGCCGGCAGGATTATTTATTATGAAAACGGCCATGATGGTTCTTCCTCTGCTCTGTATTGTGGCAGGCTTTATTTTTTATTCAAAAAAGTATAAGATCGACTGCCGGACTTATGAGAAGATTCTGCAGGATTTAAAGGATCGGGGGGACATTGAGGGATGATGGATTTAAATACAAAGCTTAAGACAGTCTGCGAACACCCCGTAGGACGGGATGTGATACGCAAAATTCTCACGACGCTCGGAACGGATATCCGGATTCTGGACAATCCGGTGACGGGAAACCTGACGCTGAAGTCATTGTCAAAGATAACGGGTAAAGTTCTGGACGCCTCTTTTTATGATACGTTTCTTCGGCTTTTAAACAGTGAAAAGGACAGGCCGGCCGATATACCGGGAGAGATTTCACATAAATGGTGGAAAGAGGCCGTGTTTTATCAGGTTTATCCAAGGAGCTTCTTAGATACGAACGGAGACGGAACCGGCGATATAAAGGGGATTATCAGGAAGCTGGATTATCTGAAAAATCTGGGTGTTGACGCCTTGTGGCTTTCTCCCGTATATGATTCTCCCAACGATGATAACGGGTATGACATCCGGGATTATTACAAGATAATGGAGGAATTCGGCGCCATGGAGGATTTTGATACATTGCTTGCCGGACTTCACGAAAGGCAGATGTATCTGATCATGGATCTTGTGGTAAATCACACTTCGGATGAACATCCGTGGTTTCAGGAGGCCGTAAACAATCCTGATTCTCCATATCATGATTATTATTTTTTCAGGAAAGGAAAAGCAGCCCCCAATAACTGGACGTCTTTTTTCGGCGGAAGCGCATGGAATTATTATGAAAAGAACCGGGAGTGGGCCCTTCATCTTTTTTCAGGAAAGCAGATGGACCTGAACTGGGATAATCCATCGGTGAGGAAAGACATTGAACAAATGATCCGCTGGTGGCTTGAAAAGGGCGTTGACGGATTCCGCATGGACGTTATCAATTATATTTCCAAAGAAGCAGGACTGCCCGAAGGAAATGAACAGATCGGTAAAATGATGGGCTTCTATGGAATTGAGCATTATTTTTACGGACCCAGGCTGCATGAATACCTGAGAGAAATACAAAAAAATGCTTTTGCGCCGTATAAGGCGTTTTCCGTAGGCGAGACGCCGGGAATCGGCATGGAAATGAGCAGGCTCCTGACGGCCGATTACCGGGGCGAGCTGGATATGGTGTTTTCCTTTGACCATCTGGAAACGCCGGGACATACCCGGTTTGAGGATTACCGGTACGATTTGAACTATCTGAAAGCATATTATATGGACTGGATGGAGCATTACGGCAATCGCTGCTGGATGTCCCTGTTTTATGAGAACCATGATAATCCCCGGATGATTTCCAAGGTGAATCCGGCTCCGGCTTTCCGGGAGGTGCTGGCAAAGCTTCTGGCGGTGATTCAGTTTACCTTAAAAGGGACGCCTTTTATTTACCAGGGGGTGGATGTGGGAGCGGTCAACGCAGATTTTAAGGATATCGGCGAACTGCGGGATGTGGAAAGCCTCAATTTGTACACAGAGCTGCTTAAGACTATGGAACCCGGGGAAGCGTTTAAAAAAGTGCTTGCAGGTACAAGAGATCATGCCCGGGTTATGATGGACTGGGAGGAAGCGGCCAGGCAGAAGCGGGACCGGGAGTCGGTTTACTATTTTTACAAGAAGCTGATTGCCCTGCGCAAACGGTATCCTGTCCTTGTTTACGGGGACATCCGTTTTACGGATAAAAAGAAAAAGAATCTTTTCTGCTATTACCGGGATGACCCAAACCTGTCCTTTTATGTGGAATGTAATCTTAGCGGCCGGATTATCAAAAGACCGAAAAGACCGGCGGGATACGGTGGAATTTTGTCAAATTACGGTTTTCATGATAAAAACCGCATGATGGCATATGAGGTATGCCTGTATCGAAGGAGTGTTTGAGCGAAATATGAAAAAAAAGAAAATAATGACGGCCGCATGGATGATTTGTATCGGTCTGCTGGCAGGCTGCGGCGGTAAGACGGCGGATCAGAATATTGCGGAAGGAATGGAGAAAATTAAACGTCTGGATTATGGCGGCGCCCTGGAAAGCTTTGAAGCGGCGCGGGGGGCCGGGGAGAACGAACGGCTGCTTTACCGTGGCATGGGGCTTGCTTACATGGGAATGACAGATTATGCGCAGGCTATCGAGAATTTTAATACCTGTCTGCAGCTCTCGAACGGTATGATCCAGAATGTTGACTTTGATGTGAATTATTATCTGGCCGCCGCTTATTATAAAAGCGGTGATGCAAAAAGCGCGGAAGCTGCGTACACGGCGATTTTAGAGCTGCGGGGGGAAGAAACGGACGCCTTTTTCCTGCGGGGAACCATGCGCCTGGCGCTGGATGAATATGAAGCCGCACAGGAGGATTTTGACCGGGTGCTGGCGCAGACAAACAAAAATCCTGACCGTTTGATCGCCATATATCAGGCGTTTGACGAAAACGGATACCGGGACATCGGAAGGCAGTATCTGGAAAACGCGCTTGCGGAAAACGGAGAGCGTATGAATCCATATGATAAGGGACGGATCTGCTATTACCTGGAGGATTACCAGCAGGCATGCAATCTTTTGGAGGAGGCAAAGGATGCAGGAACGGCGGAATCTTTTCTTTATCTGGGAAGGGCTTATGAGGCGACCGGCGATTATAATTATGCTGCCAGCGTATACAACAGCTATATTGCGAAAGATACCTCCAATGCCGAAATTTATAATCAGCTGGGTTTATGCCTTATGAGACAGGGAGCATACCAACAGGCGCTGGAGACGTTTCAGAAGGCGATGAATATTGAGAATAACGGAATTATGCAGACGCTGCAGTTTAACGAAATAGCAGCGTATGAATATCTGGGTGATTTTCAGAGGGCGGCGGTGCTGATGAATAATTATATCGCAACTTATCCGGACGATACAAAGGCGCAGAGGGAATATGAATTTTTAAAAACACGATAAACCACAAAATATTTGACCTTTTAGGCTCATTTGCACAATATATAGTAGATTCGCCTTCCTTTTCATTGACTTTCCCAAAGCAAGCTGTTACAATGGTTGCATGCGGCAGTTTTTAATCGGAATAAGCGGGAATTCATTTAATCGGGGAGGAGTTTATACATGTTTCAGGTTATCAAAAGAGACGGACAGACGGCAGACTTTGTGTTGACTAAGATTAACGAAGTGATTATGAAAGCGTTTAACGCCACACAGATGCAGTATAACAACGATATTGTTGATCTGCTGGCTCTGCGTGTCACGGCCGATTTTCAGGATAAGGTGAAAGACGGGCAGATTCACGTGGAGGATATTCAGGACAGTGTGGAGAAGATTTTGGAGCAGGCCGGTTATGCGGAGGCAGCCAAGGCTTATATCCTGTATCGTAAGCAGCGTGAAAAAATGCGTACCATGAAGTCTACCATTTTGGATTACAAAGACGTAGTCAACAGTTATGTCAAGATCGAAGACTGGCGTGTAAAAGAGAATTCTACGGTTACTTATTCCGTAGGCGGACTGATTCTGAGCAATTCCGGGGCTGTTACGGCCAATTACTGGCTTTCGGAGATTTACGACGAGGAAATTGCGGAAGCGCATCGCAATGCGGATATACACATTCACGATTTATCCATGCTGACCGGCTACTGCGCCGGATGGTCCTTAAAACAGCTGATTAATGAAGGACTGGGAGGCATAACCGGTAAAATCACTTCCGCGCCTGCAAAACACTTGTCAGTGCTTTGCAACCAGATGGTGAATTTCCTGGGGATTATGCAGAATGAATGGGCGGGCGCACAGGCGTTTTCGTCTTTTGATACGTACCTGGCTCCTTTTGTCAAGGCGGACAATCTTTCTTACAAAGAAGTGAAAAAGTGTATTGAGGCTTTTATTTACGGAGTCAATACACCCAGCCGCTGGGGAACCCAGGCGCCTTTTTCCAACATTACGTTAGACTGGACGGTGCCGGATGATCTTGCGGAGCTTCCCGCGATCGTAGGCGGAAAAGAGATGGAGTTTAAATATAAGGACTGTAAGAAGGAAATGGACATGGTCAATAAAGCTTTTATCGAGACCATGATTGAGGGGGATTCAAACGGACGCGGTTTCCAGTATCCGATTCCGACCTATTCCATTACCAGGGATTTTGACTGGTCCGACAATGAGAATAACAGACTGTTATTTGAAATGACGGCAAAATACGGGACGCCGTATTTCTCCAATTATATTAATTCCGATATGCAGCCCAGCGATGTGCGCAGCATGTGCTGTCGTCTGCGTTTGGATTTGAGAGAACTTCGGAAAAAAACGGGGGGATTTTTCGGTTCCGGCGAGAGTACGGGAAGCGTAGGCGTGGTTACGGTCAATATGCCGAGGCTTGCGTATCTTTCCGCAAATAAGGATGATTTTTATGCGCGCCTGAACCATATGATGGATCTTGCGGCCCGTTCCTTAAAAATAAAGAGAGGCGTTATTACAAGGCTGCTGGAAGAAGGACTGTATCCTTACACAAGGAGATATCTGGGAACTTTCGACAATCATTTTTCCACCATTGGCCTGATCGGCATGAACGAAGTAGGATTAAATGCCAACTGGCTCCGGGCGGATATGACGGATAAGCGCACTCAGGAATTTACAAAAGAAGTGCTGAATCATATGCGAAGCCGGCTTTCCGATTATCAGGAAAAATACGGAGATCTTTATAATCTGGAGGCTACCCCGGCGGAGAGCACCACGTACCGCCTTGCCAAGCATGATAAAAAAAGATGGCCCGGTATCCGCACTGCAGGCGCACAGGGAGAGACGCCGTATTACACCAATTCGTCTCATCTGCCGGTTAATTTTACACAGGATATTTTTGACGCGTTGGATATACAGGATGAATTGCAGACTTTATATACTTCGGGAACGGTTTTCCATGCATTTCTGGGAGAAAAGCTTCCTGACTGGAAAGCTGCGGCCAATCTTGTCAAGACCATTGCGGATAATTACAAGCTGCCTTATTATACGCTGTCGCCGACTTATTCCATCTGTAAGGAACACGGTTATCTGGCGGGGGAACAGGCGGTATGCCCCCACTGCGGGAATCCTACCGAGATTTATAGCCGTATTACCGGTTATTACCGTCCCGTGCAAAATTGGAACGACGGCAAACTGCAGGAATATGCGGACCGTACCGAATACGACATTGCGGGTTCTGTTTTAAAGCGCCCCGTGAACAGCGTTGTAACGCTTTCCGGTTATGACAGCGGCATGCAGGTAAAAGTAGAAACTCCGGAAAATATGAAATATCTGTTTACTACAAAGACGTGTCCTAACTGCAGGATTGCCAAAGAGTTTCTGAAAAATGACAGGTTTGTGTTGATCGATGCGGAAGAAAATATGGAACTGACGGCAAAATACGGAGTTATGCAGGCTCCGACCCTGGTAGTGGTAAACGGGGATCAGTATGACAAATATGTAAACGTATCAAATATTAAAAAGTATGTTGACGAGTATACGCCGGTTTACGCATAAAATAGACGAGGTAACGATATGATTGACAGATTGGTGGAAAAAATTAAGAAAACGCATGCTCCGATTGTAGTAGGCCTTGACCCGTCGCTGAAATTTATCCATTCCGGTATACGGGAAAAAGCATATGCGGAATTCGGAGAGAATCTTCAGGGAGCTGCAGAGGCCGTATGGCAGTATAACAAGGGAATTGTGGACGCCGTACAGGATCTGATTCCTGCCGTAAAACCGCAGATTGCCATGTATGAGCAGTTTGGAGTCGAAGGTCTGGCAGTATTTAAAAGAACCGTTGATTATTGTAAAGAAAAAGGTCTGGTGGTAATCGGAGACATTAAACGCGGCGATATCGGTTCTACCTCGGAAGCTTATGCAGTGGGACACTTGGGACAGATTCAGGTCGGCAATACCATGTGCCGCGGCTTTGATGAAGATTTTGTAACCGTTAATCCATATCTTGGTTCTGACGGCGTTGAGCCTTTTATAAAAGTATGCAGAGAAGAAAAAAAGGGAATTTTTATTCTCGTAAAAACTTCAAATCCCAGCAGCGGAGAATTTCAGGATCAGCGGCTGGCAGACGGTGATATGCGTCCTTTATATGAACAGGTAGGCGAAAAGGTTGCCTGCTGGGGCGAGACCCACATGGGCAGCGAATACAGCTACGTGGGCGCGGTAGTAGGGGCAACCTATCCGGAACAGGGCAAAATTCTCAGGAAAATAATGCCTAAAGCATTTATACTGGTGCCGGGTTACGGCGCGCAGGGCGGCAAGGGAGCCGATCTGGTACATTTCTTTAATGATGACGGTTTGGGCGCCATTGTGAATTCTTCCCGCGGCATCATAGCGGCGTACCAGCAGGAGAAATATGCAAAGTTCGGAGAAGAAAATTATGCGGAGGCATCACGGGCAGCCGTAGAGGATATGAAGGCGGATATTGAAAGTGCGCTTGCGGCAAGATAAAAGGATGTAAAGCTGCGGCAGGGGAATACAATGAACAGTGTTTACAGGGATATATTCAGGGCCATTCATGAGGGGAAATGGCTTAATATAGAGTACCGTAACAAGGAAGAAAAGATTACAAAATACTGGATAGGAATCCGGGATTTGAATGTGGCAAAACGTACTTTGGCGGTAGATGGACTGCATCTTAGCCGGTTTACGACGGATTCCTATGAGTATATTTATATCGATTCCATTCTGTCTTCACAGGTGGTGGAGGGGTCTTTTTGTCCTGTGAATGGAGAACTTGTACGGGATATATATTTGAATCCCCACAAATATAAGACGTTATTTGATCATGCAGCCAACTTAAAGATTCTGAATTATCTGGAGATGTGTAACCGTATGGATACGACTCCTTATTATTCGGACTTTGAGTTGGTTCGTTTTTTAGACAGAGAAAGCTTTAAGGGAGACTGTTATGAATTAACGGCGGAGCAGTTTCGGATGATTGTTAAGAATTTTCAACATAAAATGGAACAAAAAGCAAGGCCGGACGGGAAGCTTGTAATACAGCAGCTTGGCATGAATGTATTAAGTATTCATACCGGCAAGGGACTCTACGTTCTTGCTTATCGTAAACTCCAGCTGGATGTGAAACGCAGAGTCCTGCGTCCCGATGATGAAATTACAATCTGTACGGAATATATCATGGGGGATCTGAAAGAAAACATCCGTAAATATCTGGATGCGGAAGAATACGAGCTCTTAAAAGATTTTGAAAAAAATCAGGAAAAGATAAAGGACTGTGTTACAAAACATAACAGGCAGGTTATGGGCGTTGACGATATGCCCTACATAATCGGGTTGGGAATGGAAGTGATTCTGGATCTGCACAGGGAATATCAGGCGGTTATAGAACGGTATCATGCGGGAGAATCGACGGTTCCCATCAAAGCTTTTTTCGGCGATTTAGTGAGTCGGCCTGTGAGGATAAAGGCTTATCCCATTACATTGATTAATCAAAATATCAATCTGGATCAGCTTCTGGCAATTAATAACGCCATGAAATATCCGGTTGCCTATATTAAGGGA
>ERZ779637.182-NODE-182-length-46220-cov-18.444514_pt1 | contig 46220 bp, 44 predicted proteins | sample MGYA00514196_ERZ779637 | MGnify/ENA primary metagenome ERZ779637 (study PRJEB29562, sample SAMEA4376700) | mouse gut metagenome | isolation source: Cecum | study: EMG produced TPA metagenomics assembly of the A DSS colitis mouse model was used to assess the...
CGCCATTTCTCACAACGCATGTTCCATTATATAATACGGTTTTTTTTCTGTCAACAGCTTTCTAAACAAAATTTAACGTGTAATGCGCTTCCCCCTCCCGATCCAACTCCATAATGATGTAGCTGGGCTTCCGGTTATCCTGTCTGGGATAGCTGATACTGCCGGGATTAATCAGCGTGACGTCCTTTCCGATATCGATCAGCGGCTTGTGGGAATGCCCACACATGACGATATCCACTTCCCGGCTGATCGCCTCCTGCTTGATCGTCTCGGTGTTCATGGCGATATAGTAATGGTGTCCGTGGGTCACCCACACCTTGTAGCGCCCGAGCATAAACTCCTCTTCTCTCGGCAGGTTGGAAAAAAAGTCATTGTTCCCCTGTACCATCACCACGGGACACCCTGCCGCCTCGCTGATCGTGTACTCACTCCCCTCCACGTCTCCACAGTGTATCACCATGTCGTAAGGTCCTGTCCGCTCCAGCACGGCAAGGAGATTCACATTATAACGATGACTGTCGCTCACAATCAATACTCTCATGCTGCTTATAACACCCTTTTCCTGAGTTCCTCATAACTATTCAGCCTGCGGCTTCATAGTTACTGAATCCGGTCTATTCCAGTTTTGCCTTCGGCAAAGAAACCGGATTCTTGTCAACCATTACATATTTTCACGGACTTTGCGGCGAGTGCAAAGTCCTGGACTGAACTTTAACATTTCCCCTTTCATCTGTTCCAAAGCCCTGCTTCTATGGCTGATTTGATTCTTCTCCTCGTCCGTAAGTTCCGCCGCGGTACGTCCGTGTTCCGGCAGATAAAAGATGGGGTCGTAGCCAAAACCGTTGTCGCCGCGAAGCTCGCAGCCGATCCTTCCCTCGACGACGCCCTCTGTGACAACCTCTTCCCCGCCGGGGAATACCGCCGCGATCGCGCAGACAAACCTTGCTGTTCTCTTCTCCTCCGGCACATCCTTAAGCCGTCTGAGCAGGTCCTTGCTCTTCTCGGAAAAAGGCGTTTCCTCCCCGAGATATCTGGCGGAATACACGCCCGGCTCCTTATTTAAAGCATCAATCTCCAACCCGGAGTCATCCGCCATCACCACGCATTCCTCTGTCTTTCCCTGCGCGGCGAGGGCTTTTGCCACCGCATCCGCCTTGATACGGGCATTCTCCTCAAACGTGCTCCCATCCTCCTCGATAGCAAGCACAAGCCCCTCCTCCTTCATGGATCGCACCTCGATTTCCATATCACCGAGAATCGCCCGGATTTCGCGCATTTTTCCTTCGTTCCCTGTGGCAAATATAATCCTCACGCCAACCTCCCTCTATGCGGAATAGGCTTTTATCACCGCATTGTAGATGCCTTCCGCTATCCTCTTGATATAATCCTCGCGCTGCAGCAGAATCGCCTCCTGACTGTTCGTCAGATACCCCACACGGATCGCCGCCGTGGGAACTGTGGCGCTGTTCACGACCTGATCCTCCTCCGACGACTCGACCAGACCGCACGCCTTGCCGCTGATTGACGTGACTACCTCCCGTTCGAGAAGATCCGCAAGTTCCACATTGCCGAATCCGGGAATAAAATACTGGCTGTTATAAACCGCCGACGTACCATAGAGCTTACTGTTCTCGTCGCCGCTCACCTCAATGCGGATCAGCATATCCGCCTTTGTCGCCGCCGCCAGTTCCACCCTGTCCTCCACCGCCGGATTGCTGTCGTCCATTCTCGTATAGTACACTTTTATATCGCTCTGGTCAAACTTGGTCTTCAACGCCTTCGCGACATCCAGCGTGATATCCTTGGAGAGAATACCGTCCACGGCAACGCCCTGCTCCTTTCCCCCGTAAGCGGGGTCTATCACGATAATCTTCTCATACATTTCTTTTGAGGGCACAAATTCCACATACAAAATATGGTCCTCAAAAATACTGCGGTACTCATAGACGCCGTTCAGCGCAAAGCGCAGGCAGATTCTGTCCTCCTCCGCCTCAAAGCGTCCGTCCTCCACGCTGTCACAGTTTCCGTAGACACTTCCTGTCTCGAAAAACGCCTCGTAGTCCTTCGCCTTCTCCGCGCTGATGCTCACCCAAAGCTCCTTATCCATATAATGGTTTTCCAAAACCACTTCCTCCGCCTTCACCTTCTCGGGCATGGGGATGCAGAAATAATTGGTGCTCATCTCGGCTCTGTTTATGGCAATCTCGTTCTCCTCCGTGGGGACAGCCGCCTCGCTCTCCGTTTTCTGCGCGGACGGGCGCACTACTTCGTCCTGCGCCAGATCCGCCACTCCCACGGTTTTAGTCGCCGCATAGTAAAGCATGACGCTCATAGCCGCCGCTACAAACAAAACGCAATATAACAATGTACTTTTCATCAAACTGTTCTGCTGCATCGCTTACCTTTTACTCCCGGTGGGCTTTGGACCCATATACTGATAAAAGTAGGTCTTTATCATACCGTTATACAACTTTCTGTTCTTATCTGCCTTCCTGCCGATGGCGTTCTCCGCCTGCTCATAGGAAGTGATCACGTACATGGACCATGAATCCAGCGCCCGGTAGCGTTCTCCCAGCGTCCGGTACAGGGCGTGAAGCGCCTCTTTCTCCGAGAGCCGCTCTCCGTAGGGCGGATTCGTCAAAATAAACCCGTATTTTTTTGCATGGGAAAGCTGCGCCACATCCCGCTGCTGAAAATGGATCAGATGTTCCACCCCTGCAAGTCTGGCGTTCGCTCTGGCAATAGACACCATTTCCTCATCTATATCATAGCCCTGAATCTGCGTTTCCACATCCGGCGTTTCCATGGACAAAGCCTCTTCCCGCGCCTTTTCCCAAAGTGTATCCGGAAACACATGTGTCCAGTCCTGCGCCGTAAAATTCCTGTTTTTCCCGGGCGCGATATGTGCCGCTATCATAGCCGCCTCGATGGGAATCGTCCCGCTGCCGCAGAAGGGATCTACAAGAATGCGATCTCCCCGCCACGGTGTCAGCATCAAAAGAGCCGCCGCCAGATTCTCTGCAATGGGCGCCTTCGCCGTCAGTTTCCTATACCCTCTTTTATGTAAGGATTCGCCCGAGGTGTCAAGTCCCACCGTCACCTCGTCCTTCTTGATAAAGACCCGGACGGGATAATCCGCCCCGCTCTCCGCAAACCAGTCTCTATGGTAAACGCTCTTCATGCGCTCTACCATCGCCTTCTTCATAATCGACTGAATATCGGAAGGGCTAAACAGCTTGCTCTTCACGCTCGCCGCTTTCGCCACCCAGAATTTTCCGTCCTTGGGAATATACGCTTCCCACGGCAGCGCCTTCGTCCTCTGAAAAAGTTCCTCAAAGGTTTCCGCGTGAAAACTTCCTATCTTAATCAGCACCCGCTGCGCGCTGCGCAGGAAAATATTGGCACGGCAAAGCGCCAGCATGTCTCCGGCAAAGGTGACTCTGCCGTCCTCCACGCCGGTAATCTCCAAACCGAGATCCGCGATTTCTCTTTTTAAAACTGCCTCCAGCCCAAAATGGCAGGGCACAATATATTCTAATTTTTCCATAGGTACATTTTATGCTGTATGATAATGCCTGTCAACTGAGTTTTCATTTCTGACACTGACAACGCATAAGCAGACTCAAAATGCTTCGCATTTCTCATTCGCGTTGCTCGTCGTAAGCCGTCACAGACAGTCTTACATGCAAGCATGCATCCTGTCTTTGCCGTCTTCCGACTCTGCTTATACGCGGAGAAAGGGGACGCCCGATGCGTCCCCTCAAATCCGATCCTTCTTAGTAGTTGTCCTTGCTGCTGTTGTTAGAGTTGCTGCCGGAACTGTTCTTGCTGCTGTTGTTTGTGCTGTTCTTAGAGTTGTTCTGGCTGTTCTTGTCCTGCTGCTTCTCATTCTGCTGGCTGTTCTGGTTAAAATCATTCTTAGACATCTTCCATACCTCCTGATTGGTTTCATGTTACAGAAATAGTATGAGAGAATCCACACCAAGTTATTCAGTCATTTCATAGTTCTTTAGTACCATTTTTTTATTCAAAAGCAACAAAACTATTGTTGGTACTTTGGTACTATTTTTCCTTGCATTTTTTGTCAAAAGTACTATAATGGAAACGTAGACGGAGATACCCCTTCATTCTCCGCCTACAGACCCTTATATTAATTATTTATACTCCCCTCAACAGGTCGTCTATTCGATAGATGACCTGTTGTCATGTTACCGGCTTTTAAAATAGTTCACCACAAGTATCACCACCAACACCGGAATGATGATCGGCGCCAAAAAAGAAATCACAGAAAAGACCACGCCGATAATCAAAAGAAATATTACAATCACAATCAGCGCGATCAGCCAGCCGGGAGCGCGCATGACATTTTGTTTCACCGTCTTCCCCCACTCTCCGCCGCTTTTTTCCTCGGTCTCCTCGTCGTACGTCCGGTTCGTTCCCTCGCTGACACCGGCACGCTTGTTCGCCTCAATAATGCTCTTCGCCAGAAGCCTCGGATCTCCGAGACTGTCAAGCACCTCCGCCTCGCTTCTTCCCTTTCTGATCTCCACATCGATATATTCCCGGTAATACTGCACATTCTCCGCTACCCGGGAACTGTTCACACCGCCCGCAAGCGCCCTCTGCAGCTTGTCGATAAATTCCGTCCGATCCATACTTCCTTCCTTTTTCCTCTGTTTCGTGCCATTGCCCTTCACATAGTCTGATCCATGCCTTTCCAGTCGCCCAGCTTTTTCGCGTACTCTTCCGGGTTCCTCTGCATGTCCGCCATCATCATAAAGGATTTGAGCACCATGTCCTCTTTATTGCAGCTCGCGGTATTCTTCCCTGTGTCCATGCGCAGATTATCCTGCCTGGTCTGCCACACATAACAGTCCGTCAGGGAATATGCCCCACACTTCGGCTCGTCCGGCAATCCGTGATTCTCCAGGTAATAGACAAATGCGTCGTAAAGATTCTGATTCATCAACAGTTCACTCCACAACGTCTGCTGCCACTCCCCGGACTTCCCGGCGAACTCGCACAGCCTCATAAGACCATCATATGCCTTTAATCTGCTCTGGTCAAATAAAATCGATACCGACATGATTTTTCCTTCCCTGATTCTTCCTTATTTTTTCACGTTGGTGACGGAGTTTCCCTCAAATACATGTCCCTCCACAACAATTGTCTCGATCAGCGTGGTTTTGGGATGTTCGATCAGGCTGAGCAGTTTCTCTCCCACCTGCCTCCCCAGCTCCTCCGTGTCCTGCCGCAGCGTGGTCAGCGTCGGCTCGATATGCCTTGCAATGCGGATGCCGTCGTAGCCCGCGATCGAAATGTCATCGGGAATCCGCATTCCCCGCTCCTGAATCGCGTTATAGCCTCCGAACGCCGAAAAATCGTCAGGATATAAAATGCAGGTGGGCGGTTCTCTCAGTTCAAGCAGCTTCACCGTCTCCGCGTACGCTCCCTTGGTGTCGCGGTAGGGCGACATGCGGATATACTCATCCGGTATCGTCAGCCCAAGCTGCGCCGCCGTCCGATAAAAGGAAGACAGCCTGCTCTGGGTAACGGCGGAATCCGCCCCGTGGATATATGCCACCCTCTGATGTCCTTTTTCGTAAATATAAGTAAGAAGATCATGCATTCCCTGCACATTGTTGGACATAACCGCACAGACATTATTAAAAAGATGGTCTAACGTGACGATAGGAATACCGCCACGCACAAGCTGCGAGATCTCCGGCGAATAGAAATCCGTGCAGACGATCGCCACGCCGTCAAAACCGCGGGATCTGCAATGTTCCAAATAACTCGCCGCCCCCGCACGGCGTTTGCTCGTATTCACAAAAGTGATATCGTACCCCTTTTCCTCCACCGTGTTTTTGAGGCTGTCCAGCACAAAGGCATAGTAGTCGTGCGTCAGACCACTGTAATCCTCATGATTAAACAGAACCCCTATATTGTAGCTGCGGTTCGTTTTCAGCATCTTAGCCGCCGTATTGGGGAAGTATCCCATCTCCTCCGCCACCTTACGAATCCGTCTTTTCGTCTCCTGACCAATATCGCTCTGGTCGTTGAGCGCCTTGCTGACCGTGGCAACGGAGACGCCGCACACCGCCGAAATATCTTTCATAGATACCATATATTAACCCTCTCTACCCCCACAGAATCACTTCCGCATGTGTCTCATATCGCTTAATCGTTTTCGCATCTTCATTGTACAATACAATGCTTTCCAATGCAATGCCTTTTGAAAGTTATTGATTATTCATAATAAATATATAGTTATTGCATTTTTTTCATTTCTTCTGTATAATTTGTTTAACCGAGCGGAGACGGGTTTACTTAAACGTTTACCCCGCTCCATTTTAGGGCATTTATATGGAACTTGACACCTATCACACGAAAAGGAGAATGGATTTATGAAATTTGGTTATTTCGATGACGAAAACCGCGAGTATGTCATCACCACACCCCAAACCCCCTTACCTTGGATCAACTACCTTGGCTGCAAGGAGTTTTTTACCCTGATCTCCAACACATGCGGCGGTTACACCTTCTACAAGGACGCGAAGCTTCTCCGCATGACGCGCTACCGCTACAACAACGTTCCGGGCGACATCAACGGCAAATACTTCTATATCAAGGAGGGAGAGACTGTCTGGAATCCCGGCTGGAAACCGACCCAGACAGAGCTTGACAGCTACGAGTGCCGCCACGGCATCGGCTACAGCCGTTTTACGGGCGCGAAAAACAAACTGGAGGCGTCCGTCCTCACCTTCATCCCCATGGATGACAACTGCGAGATCAGTCAGGTGAAGCTGACCAACCTAAGCGACAGCGAAAAGACCGTATCCCTCTTCTCCTATGTGGAATGGTGCCTCTGGAACGCGGATGACGATTCCCGCAACTTTCAGCGCAACCTAAGCACCGGCGAAGTGGAAGTAGTCGGTTCTACGATTTATCACAAAACAGAGTACCGCGAGCGCAGAAACCACTATGCAGTGTATTCCGTGAATGCTCCCGTGGACGGCTTCGACACGAGCCGCGACGCATTCTTAGGCGCATACCGCGGCGCCGCGAATCCCGAGGTCGTGGAAAAGGGACTTGCCGCGAACTCCGTGGCGCACGGCTGGTCACCGATCGCATCCCACCAGCTCAACCTGACCTTAAAACCCGGTGAGAGCAAAACCTTCGTGTTCGTCCTCGGCTACATAGAGAATCCCGAGGACCAGAAGTGGGAATCCCCCGGCGTTATCAACAAAAAACCCGCCGAGGCAATGCTTGCCAAATACCAGACCGACGCGGATGTGGAGAATGCCTTCGCCGCGCTGAACGCGTACTGGAACGAACTGTTATCCAAGTACACCGTGAAATCTTCCAACGACAAGGTAGACCGCATGGTCAACATCTGGAACCAGTATCAGTGTATGGTGACCTTTAATATGTCCCGCTCCGCATCCTACTATGAATCCGGCATCGGGCGCGGCATGGGTTTCCGCGATTCCTGTCAGGACCTGCTCGGCTTCGTGCATCTGATTCCGGACCGCGCAAGGCAGCGCATTATCGATATCGCCTCCACCCAGTTTGAGGACGGCAGCGCTTACCACCAGTACCAGCCTCTCACCAAGAAAGGCAACTCGGATATCGGCAGCGGCTTTAACGATGACCCGCTCTGGCTGATCGCCGGCACCTCCGCCTACGTGCGCGAGACCGGGGACACCTCCATTTTAACAGAACAGGTCCCCTTCGACAACGACGAGTCTCGCGCAAAGCCTTTGCTGGAGCACCTGAAACGATCTTTCGACTATATTGTGACCCACAAAGGTCCCCACAATCTGCCGCTGATCGGGCGCGCCGACTGGAACGACTGCCTGAACCTAAACTGCTTCTCCGAGCATCCGGGCGAATCCTTCCAGACCTTCGGACCCTCCGAAGGCCCTGTGGCAGAATCCGTGTTTATCGCGGGCATGTTCGTCAAGTACGGCGAAGAGTACGCACAGTTATGCGAGCTTATGGGAAATCAGGCGGAAGCTGACTACGCCCGCGCAGAAGTGCAGAAAATGTATGATGCCGTTTTGAAGGACGGCTGGGACGGCGACTGGTTCGTCCGCGCTTACGACGCCTACGGCAAAAAGATCGGTTCTAAGGAGTGCGACGAGGGACAGATTTATATCGAATCCAACGGTTTCTGTCCGCTTGCCGGCATCGGCGTGAAGGAGGGGCTTGCCGAGAAGGCGCTCGACTCCGTAAAAGAAAAACTGGACACCAAGTACGGCGTGATGATTTTACAGCCAGCCTACACCAAGTATCATCTGGAGCTGGGGGAAATCTCCTCCTATCCGCCCGGGTACAAGGAGAATGCAGGTATCTTCTGCCATAACAACCCGTGGGTTTCTATCGCGGAAACCGTCATCGGGCGCGGCGACAGGGCTTTTGAGATCTACCGGAAGACCTGCCCTGCCTATGTGGAGGAGATCAGCGAGATTCACCGCACGGAACCTTATGTTTACTCCCAGATGGTTGCCGGCGCGGATGCATACATTCCCGGCGAGGCGAAGAACAGCTGGCTGACCGGCACGGCGGCATGGACTTTCGTGAACGTGTCCCAGCACATTCTCGGCGTATACCCTACCCACAAGGGGCTCAGCATCGATCCCTGTGTGCCCAAAGACTTCGGCAGTTTTACCCTGACCCGCAAGTTCCGTGAGGGCACTTACAACATCAAAGTCATGAATCCCGACAATGTGGAGAAAGGCGTAAAGTCTCTCACTGTGGACGGGAAATCTGTCGAAGGGTGCATCGTGCCTTACGAAAAAGGTAAGACAGAATATGACGTAGTTGTCACAATGGGATAATATCATTTCATCTAAATATGTACGGTTTACAAAATCCGCATACATCATCTTGTATGCGGATTTTTTATGACCACTAGTTTCCAAAAAGGTCTTGCCTTCCGGAAAATTTTGTGACAAAATAAGTTTTAGCAACTCTCACCCTCGGGTATAGTTTGGTGAAGATTGAGATAAAAAGCAAAGAGAAATAACGAAAAAGGATTTTAGGAAACAAGTTATGAGTCAGTACATGTCCATCGGAAAAGTATCTAAATTAAAGAATGTAAGTATCAAATCTCTGCGTTACTACGACCAGATCGGCATTCTCAAGCCGGCTTTCGTGAACACGGAGACGAACTACCGTTACTATACAAAAGAACAGCTCTATCTGCTCGACGCGATCACCGTATGTATCAAGCTGGGCATCCCGTTAAAGGATTTAAACAACTACGTGGAAAGCTCTTCCATCAACCTGCAGAAGCTTCTCTATGACGGCAAGATTCTGGCGGAGCAGAAGATTATGGATATCCACAACTGCCTTGCCACCCTGCAGGAGACGCTGCAGAACATGGCAAGCCCGGTGACAGGTCTCGCCAAGATTCCTGAGAGCAAGAGCGGCATCCTGCTGCCCGACGGCTTCTACCACAACGAGATCGTGACCCGGAAAATGCTGACAGTACCTCTGGAAGAGATGGATGTTCCCAAATATTACGGGCAGCATATCCTGAAACTGTTCGTCACCGCGCAGCAGCTCGGAACGGTGGTTGCATATCCTTCCGGCGTACTGCACGAGTACCGCGACGGCAAATACCAGCGGCACATGTTCCTCACAATTACCGGGGACGCGCCGTCTGCGGCGACATCCGAGCAGACCGTCCGCACCATCAACGAGGGGGACTTCGCCTGCCGCAGAATCTCTACCCATGTGACAGACATTGAAACCATCCGCGAGGAAATGAAAGAAGTGCTCAAGAGCGATGATTTCTGTGTTATCGAGACGGACACGCTCTCCGAAGAAAACAAGAAGGACGGATATCCGTTTGAGTTGGAATATCCGTTATCCAGTTGAGCAGTGCACAGACGTAAAATGGAAAAATGGCAGCTTGCTGACAATTTTTCCAGATTGCGGATGTATAGGGCGAAGCCCGCGAACGAGAAAAGCCGCAGGCTTTTCGAGTACCGCGCACTGCGAAATATCCGAAAGTATCCTATCCCCGCCTGAGGCGGTGCAACACCGCCTCATAAGGCACCCCTTCCGCCGGCGGCGTCCCAAGTTCCAGCGCTTTTTCAATGCACTGTTTCACAAAACCGGACGCCTTCCTGACGGACTTGTCAAAGGGCACGCCGTTCACCGCATCCGCCGCGACAATCGCGGAAAACACATCCCCCGTACTGCATCGTTCCTCCCCCGCCCTGTGGACACGGATCAGCCGTGCCGACGGGTTCTCCGACCCGGTTTTCACATACACATAGTTCGCGATATATTCTCCCTGCGGAATCCCCGTAATGACAACATGAGACGGTCCCATCTCCGAGAGACGTTCCGCCATGGCGAAAAGCTCCTTTTTCTTCCACCCCGACTCTTTGTAGGGTACATCCGCAAGATGGCAGCTTTCCGTCAGGTTCGGCGTGATAATGTCCGCCAGCGCTACCAGCTTTCTCAGTTCCGTACATAACTCTACCGTATAGGCAGAGTATAGCCTTCCGTGATCCCCCATCACCGGGTCTACGATCACAATCGTCCCCTCCCGTGAAAACTCCCTTACAAACTTTCTCACAATCTCAATCTGCCTGACAGAACCGAGATACCCTGTGGCAATACCATCAAACCGGTTCCGCAGCCCGATCTTTTCCCAGCTTTCGATATACTTCTCCATCCGATCCGTATAATCGTCCATATAGAAATCCGGAAAAGCCGTGTTGCTTGAAAAGACAGAGGTGAGCAGGGGACACGCCTGCAGCCCCATATAAGAAATAATCGGAAGAAGCACCGTCATGGCGCATCTTCCGTATCCCGCAATATCATTGATCACCGCTATTTTTTTCTGCATCGCTTTGCCTGCATCTCCTTTTCCGAACACTCAGTGTTTCCCTGTTACAGTTTACTGCATCGCACCTGTTTCGTCAAATGCTTCATAAACCGTAACCCTTCACCGTTTTGCTCGCGGAGACAGCCGTATTACCCGATAAACTTTTTATCCCGCTTCTCTTCCATATCTCTCATTTCGTCCGCGCTGACCACACCCACGGCTTCGCCCACAGACTGCTCTTCGCCGTCTCCGCCGTCAGTGTTCTCCTTGTCCCGCCTGTTTTTCACCAGCTCGTCCTGCATTCGCTCGATCTGATTCAACGCCTCTCTCGCCTGCTTTACTTCCTGAATCTTTCGGAGAATGGCATTGATATCTTCCGGTGAAAACAGATCCAGACATTTCATCAGGCTGGTCATATCGTTGAGATCTATTTTAACCGCCCCAACGGAAGTATCCACATAAATCCAATCCGGATTCGAGCTGCCGCCAATAGTGATGGTATTTCCGTACAAAGCGTCTTTGCAGACGGAAACGTGCGCGCCGTTATGAAAGAAGTCCTTCGTCACCGGGTTGCCAGCCGTCGGTTCATCCATCTGCCGCAGCACAATGGCAATCGAATCGTCCGCCATGTGATGCTCTCCCGACGCCGCGTACTCGTCGGCACGCTTCAGTTTTGCGGCAAAGCTGTCCGGGTCAACCTCCCCCTCCATATGCTCCATATTCCACTTATTCGCCGAGCTCACCTGTTTCTTCAAAATTTCCGCCTGACTGAACGACGTATTTCTCGTTTTGTATCCTGTCAGCACTCTTTGTCCCATATAAGCGTCATTATAAATCATATCATCCTCTTTTCTGCACTGCTCTACGCCCGCGCAATTCTTTGACAGACAGCACACCGCAACAAATCCTGCAGCTTAAACTGCCATCATGCCTCCTGCATGGTCTCCAGCGCAAAGCGTTCAATCACATGCTCCGACTGCTCCGGCACTTTCGCCATATCTACCTGATACGCCTCCACCCTGCCGTCCTCATACTTCGCTTCCACATAGACCCGGGCATCTCCGCCTTCCTCCCGCTTTCCTTTCAGCGTGTAGCCTTCCGTAACGGCAATCCTCACGTGATCGCTCTCCTCGTAGCTCATATGTCTCACCTCCACAGCCTGTAAGGTTTCCTGCGTCGCAGCGGCGTTCACGCGAATGCCCGGCGCAGCGCCGATTCTTCCCATGCCCACCTTCCCGGCATTCGTTTTCACTTCGCCCCGCGTGTCCGTAACAGCCTGTTTCGCTTCTGTCTCTACGGCTGTGTCAGCGTTCTTTGCCCGATCCCGATTCTTCAGGTTCTGTAAAAAACTCTCCTGAAACCCTTCGGTGCGCCCGGCTTTTTTCTTTTTCTGATATGCCGGCGTACCTCCCTGATTCTGTACCTCCTGTATTCCCATGTTCTACGGCCTCCCTTCCGTCAGAATTTTCTTTACTTCCTCCCTGCCCCTGCGCAGCCTCGTCTTGATCGTCCCCTCCTTCTCATTGAGAATCCCCGCAATCTCATGGATCGTATAATCCTCATAATAGAAGAGATAAATCGGATTCCTGTAATGTACAGGAAGCTGCAGCACCGCCTCCAGCGTTTCGTCATCCCTGACCTGATAAGGCAGATAAATATGTTTCGCGGCATTTTCAAAAGACTCGTTCCATGGCACAGTCTTCTGATACCAGCCGCTCTTTAAAATATCCAGGCAAATATGAATGGTGGTTCGTATCAGCCACGCCTTCTCGTGTTCCTTGTTCTGAATCGGTTTCTCTTCCTTCATGTAGCGCAGAAACGCCTCCTGCACCGCATCCTCGGCGTCCGCCCGGTTCTTCATGTTAGAGAAAGCAATCCGATACAACATGGCACGGTACTCCTCCACCAGATAGCTCCACTTCTGCTCCATCCCCTCATGCGTCCTTTTGTCAGTCTGTCGTCTATAGATATCTATATCTTAACATACTTCTTTTTGCCGTCCTATATACAATACGATTCAGGGAGCCGAAAAGTTTCATTTTAGGCAACAAAATAAGGGAGTTTTCGCTCCCTTATTTTTCCTGCGCATTATGACATTTATGTCGTTTATTTGGTCCCTATAATCTCCTCCGCCATATCGAACATTTCCTCTGCGCCCAGATTCAGGTCAAACCCCAAGAGCTGATAGCGGACGCCGTCCTTAAGCCGCCTCACCAAAGCCTCTTCCGTCAAGTGCCCTTCCTCCACGTTTCCTGTTACAATCCGCGGCAAGGTTTTTACCCGCCGTTTCCGATGCATCTGTATATAGGAGTCTCCGAGTGGGGAGATGGTTCATTTTTTTCTGACTATGCACATAAGCAGACTCGAGATGCAATCGAGTAGGAAAGATTTTCTCCTACTCGCCGCGCGACCTGCATGCTGTGAAACAGCAAACTTCCATATGCAGGTCTGCGCAAGCTAAAAAGGAACTCCGGATAACAGAGTTCCTTAGATACCTCATTTATAATGGTCTGCTGCGCTTACATCAACATCATTCCCAAAGCAAAGAAATAGAAGAAAATCAGCGTCAGAATACTTGCAAGCACGGAAAGAATCAGACCCGTAATCGCAAGACCCTTGCCGCCAAATCCTTTTACGAGGGCAACGATACCGCAGATCAGACCCGCAAGGCATAAGCCGATATCCACAATGGGAATCCAAAAAAATACCAGTCCGAGAATACCGCACACAAGCGCCGCCACAGACGTCCCGTGGGTTTTGTCCGGCACAGCATCATACACGACCGCCTTCACGGGCTGCCCGAAATTCTGCTGATTGTACTGCTGCTGCGCGCCGTAAGGCACCTGATTGTACTGGGGCGCCTGCCCGTATGCATTCTGAGCGTACTGCTGTCCGCCCCCGTAAGGCTGGTTGTTCTGACCGTACTGCTGATTTGCGTAGGGCTGATCGTTCTGACCGTACTGCTGATTCACGTAGGGCTGATCGTTCTGTCCGTACTGCTGGTTTGCGTAAGACTGATCATTCTGTCCGTACTGCTGTCCGCCGTCCGTTCCCTGATTATTATAATTTCCGTCGTTATATCCGTAGTTATTCTCGTCCATCGTTACGCTCCTTTCGTCTTATGCCGCCGTAAGAATGGCAATGCCGCCTCCAAGCACGACTACAAGGAGTACAATCTGAATCACTAACGCAATGCTATTTTTCTGGCTCAGGCTTAACTTGTAGGTCAGAAGATCCAGAAGTACTGCGATGGCAAGACCAATCATGCCAAACATAAATACAGCGATAACTGCGTTGATACCTACTAACACATTCAGCCATGTGGGAATGTTTCTGATCGGCTCATAAGGTGTGCCGTCCTCCAAGTAAGTGCCGTTCACCGCAAGACGAATCTTGTTTCCGATCACTACAAGGTTACACTCCGCACCGGGAATGCTGATCTGATGATCCGCCATCCAGATCACCCAGTTTTTGGATTTCATCTTGTATGTATCACCGTCTACGATACACTTCGCACCGCCGAAACCCTTTTTAAACATAATCTGATGCATGTTGCCCATGCTGTCCGTCACAGTCCAAACTCTTTCCATGATTCTTCTCCTTCACACTTGAAAACTTTGCCTCTGACTTATGACTGTCAGTCGATAACGTCACTATTTTACAGTATTCTACAGTGTTTTGCAAGCATACGGAGAAAGTTTTCACTATTTACCGTATTTTTCCATGTTTTTACTGACTCTATTGTGATTTATGCATAGTCCCGTTTCTCGATAACCTTCACGCAGACTGCCGCTGCCACTGTCGTCAAGAGCAGCGCTGCCACTACGGCAATCATGCCCGCCTGCATAAACTTTCCCGAAAGCCCTTCCAACTCAATCCCTGCACCGCCCGCTGAAGCATCCTCTGCCTTGCCGATCAGATAATTTGCCCCAAAAAACACCGCCATGCCCGGCGCGGTTCTAACGATATTGCTCAGATACTGCCAGTTTTCCTTTCCCTCCCCAAACAGATAGAAGAATAAAATCTGCAGCGTAATAATCATAATTCCGATTGCAAGCTCCCACAGACCGATCGCCAATGTCCAAAGCGAAAGCTTCATTCCCATCACACGGTATACGCCCGCGAGTGCGCCGCAGAACAGCGTAAGCAGCGCCATAAAGGACATTCCATACAGAAATCGTCCTGCTACCCGGTCCCTTACCGTAGCCGGAAACAACAGCAGGAATCCCCTGTTTTTCCCGCCACAGTACGCAAAGGGCGTTGTCGCGAAAATGGACGCCACAAACAGCATATACGAACATGCCACCATCAGAGACAGCTCCGGCGTGCCCATCCCGTGACCGACAAAAAGAGCCAGACCAAAAAACAACGGCACAATAGAAAACTGTTTCCTCGTCAAAATATAATCTACCTTCATAAAATGCAATGCTCTCATCTCAAACTCTCCTCTCTCCCCTGATTATACCGTCCGCTTCTACTTTCCTGCTGACATGATGTAGTGAATAACTATCTGGTCAATGGTCGGCTTCTCGAAGAGGAACGCGTTCCCCAGAAGTTCCGCCTTTTCGCTCGGCAGGATCGCCTCAAAACCGTAAGCATTTTCCTCCATCCCGATCAGTTCCTTCTTAAGCGCGGGCGGAATCTTTGCACTCTCGCCTTTTACAAGAAGGAAACTCTCAATCAGCTCATCTTTCGCGTCGTAGAGGACCGTCCTGCCCCCGTGAATAAAGTAAATGTAGTCTGCAATCTGCTCCAGATCGCTTAGGATGTGTGTGGAGAAAATCACGCTGCGCTCCCCGTTCATCACATATTCCTGCAATAGTTTTAACACCTCCGTCCGCATCACCGGGTCAAGACCGTTGGTTGCCTCGTCAAGCACGAGCAGCTTCGTGTCTCTTGCCAGCACCGACGCAAACATCAGCATCACCTTCATGCCTCTGGAAAAGTCCTTGATCGGCTTCTTCTCCGGCAGATTCCAGTCACGGATAAAGCCGTCAAACTTATCCTCGGAGAACGTCGAATAAAAATCCTTTAATATGGCGCGGATATGCTTGATTTTAAAGTGATCGGGGAAGTAAGACTCATCCCCCACATAACCGATTTTCTCCTTGTAGGCGCGCGCGTCCTCCTCGTGGGAAAGACCGTCGATCCGCACCCCGCCCTCCGTGCACTTTAAAATGCCTGTGATCAAATTTAATGTCGTCGTCTTTCCTGAGCCGTTCGCTCCCACATACCCCATGATATAGCCTTTCGGCAGGGTAAAGCTGATATCTTTTAAGTCAAAGTTTTTATAGTGCTTCGACAAGTTTTTTACTTCCAGCAGTTCCATCATTCCCATTCCTTTCCGAAACCTTATGTTTCCAATAAGTTATGAAAAATATCCGTCAGTTCGTCTTTGGACATCCCCATCGTTTTCGCTGTCTCAATCGCCGTGGACAGCCCCTCCTCAATCCGTAAAAGGTACTGTTCACGCAGCAGGTTATTGTCTGTGGGCAGTACCACGCTGCCCTTTCCCTGCATGGTGGCGATAAAGCCTTCCGTCTCCAACTCGCTGTATGCGCGGGTCGTGGTAATCACACTAACGCCCACCTCCTTCGCAAGCTGGCGGATAGAGGGAAGGGTTTCTCCTTCCGGGATCTGTCCGTTTAAAATCTGTTCCTTGAGCTGCTCTCTAATCTGCGCATAAATTGGCAGCTCGGACTGGTTCGATATGATAATTTTCAATGTATACCTCCCTCATTTTTTTGCGCTCCCTGTCGTCACAGGTTGCGCGAGCAGTATATACTATATATATATCATTATATACAGTATGGACAGTTTGTCAATACCTATTTTATATTACCTAAGAAAACTTGCATCTACTCTCTGAAAATCATCACGGCAATATCTGTTGAAATTACCCCTTTGCAAATCTAAATTCCTGCAACAAGCAGGCAACATTTAGGTACTTTCAATATAGACAGTTTATAGTAGTAACAGAACGTGCAAATACAAAAACCATTGTTTCCGCTATAGGGTATGCATTACCAAGGAAGAAGCCGAAATGCTTTTGGAATTTTTAGATACGTTATCTAAATAGAATATGAAAAAGCCACCAAAATCAATTGATTAACACCTACGTCTTGTTTTTAACACAAATCGCCGCTGCATCATACACCCAAATATGATATTCTGAAAAGAAAGAGAGGAAACACCGTATTTAGCGGTATTCCCTCTCAATGAGTGTAACATAAAAAAAGAAAAACATATATAGCAATTCAATGCAATGAGATATAAAAATTCTGATTGAATAACCCTGCCAAATATGTTATATTATAACCATAAAAGGGAACAACCTCCCACAAGGGGTTGACCTATAAAAGAGATAGAAACTCCACCCTTCTAACTGGTCAAAGTATACAAGGGTGGTTTTTCTATGCCCATCGCTGGGACTTGAAAAACGCTACTGACTTATCAAAACGCTCAAGGTCAGCAATGCGAGAATGAACATTCCGAAAGACATCAGATCTTTGAAATCATATTTCATCCGCACCACCTCCCATCTATGTAATAGGAGGTCAACGCCTTGCAGTGACACGGTTGTTCCCATGCCTCAATCTTACTACATCACTCAAGATTCAGCAAATGTTTTATCAGAATTTTGTCACTTTTCTTCTCAGCAAAAGCACTATAATGGGAAGTACGCCGCAGGGATGGGATTCCGTAAAGGTGCTGGATGAGCACCATTTTAAACAGAACCACGGGAGCAACGCTGGGATGTCCGTTATCTGCACAATAAATGTCTTCCACGAAATCATAAATATGGGTAAAATCCACAGCGCAATCAAAATATTTGCATAATTTCAAAAGTAAGTTAACGTCAATTCTTTGGAACTCGTCTCTATAATATCTATTGAAATTTGTTCGCTCTATGTCTAAATCGTAACATACACGTTTCTTTGACAGTCCCCGTTTGCGAAATGATTGCTTACAAGCACGGTATGAGGGATATGGAGACACTTGTCGGTATAGATAATACGCAACAGGAGGAACTTTTGCAACAAATCTTTTTTATAAAGGTATGAATGCAAAAGACATTCAACGACTCATGGGACATGAGAGCCTGGAACAAACAATGGCTTACATCAAAAAGAAGGGAGCAGATACAAACGTGCTTGATTTTCTTGAATAAAAAATAAACACCATTTAGAGGGGTTCAATCCCACGCATGAAAAGAGCGGAAATGCCGTATCTATCAGCATTTCCGCTTCTTCATAATCACCGTGCGCTAGAGGATTCGAACCCCCGACCTTTTGGTCCGTAGCCAAACGCTCTATCCAGCTGAGCTAAGCGCACATGCGTTGCCGTCGCAACGCACCGCATGGCGTATTACTTCGGCAACACAAAAAATTATATATAGTTTTTTCCCAAATGTCAAGGGGCTTCTTAATATTTATCGTCGTAATCCCCGTCCAGAGAGATTGTCGGCTCGCTGCTATAGGTAGGCGTATTGTCTACATAGCTGCTGCCACCCATTGCGCCGGACGCAAGCTGGTATCTCGCCATAAGGTTCTTGAGGGTAACAGCCTGATTGGAAAGCTCCTCGCTTGCAGCCGCACACTGCTGGCTGGTAGCCGCATTGGTCTGCACCACGGTAGATACCTGTGAGATAGCCTGATCGATCTGGGAGATCGCCGTCGCCTGATCGTTGGATGAAGCCGTGATGTTGCCAATCAGACCAACAATCTCGTCGATGGAGTTCACAATTTCGTCGAGAGACTTCGCGGTATCCTGCGCAATCTTCGCGCCGTTGCCAACCTTGTGAATGGTATCGTCAATCATCTCCGCCGTCTCGCTTGCCGCAGCAGCACTCTTCGCAGCCAGATTTCTTACTTCCTCAGCTACAACCGCAAAGCCCTTGCCGTGTACGCCTGCTCTCGCCGCCTCAACTGCCGCGTTCAGCGCAAGGATGTTCGTCTGGAACGCGATATCATCGATCGTCTTGATGATCTTGGAGATCGTCTCTGAGGATGCATTGATGTCATCCATCGCCTGAATCATGGATCTCATCTGATCATTGCCGGATGTTGCCATATCTTTGATGTTATGTACAAGTACGTTAGCCTCGCCTGCCTCAGTCGCGTTAGCCTTGGTACGCTGTGTAACCTCGTCCATAGAAGCTGTTACCTGTTCGATCGCGCTCGCCTGCTCGGTAGAACCCTGTGCCAATGCCTGGCTGGCGTTTGCCACCTGCTCGGAACCGACGGTAATCTGCGTACTCGCCTCTTTTACGTTGCTCAGCGTCATATTATTCTCGGAAAGCAGTCTGACAATCGCCTGACCAAGCACGTCCCTGTCACTTCTGGGATTCGCTTCCATCGTCAGATCGCCCTTGGAAATAGCCTCCGTGATCTTCGTCTGCTCCCTGATCGCATCTGCCATCTGTGCAAATTCATCAAGCAGCTGACCGAGATCGTCGTTGTAAATCTTTTCGCAGTCCACATCGATATCACCCTTGGTCATCTTTTTAGCCGCCTCAGACAGCTTCGCCATAGGCCGGGTTATCGCTTTGATCAGGAACAGGCAGTACATGATGGTAATCAGAACTGCCAGTACCATGACAGCCACCTGCAGAATGGTCAGTCCAACCAGCTGCTGCTGGATCGTTATCTCCTTCTCTTTGGTATCTGCTTCTATCGTGTTGATCAACTCAACCAGACTGTTCTCCACGTCGTCCGCAATATCCTTGCCCGTGGTCATCAGATCGTTGACGGCAATGTCTACCTGCCCTGCCTTCGCCTTGTCAATATCTCCCTGTGTGGACTCATACCAAGAATTGATCTTGTCTTCCACAGTCTGGTACTGTGCCTGAATTTCGGGCGACAGGCTTACCATTCTGCCTTCGAAAAGATCCAGATACTTTCTGGCATCTGTCTTATACTCCTCAATCTTCTGCTCCTGCTGCTGCAGTGCATCAGGATCGTCATAGTACACAAACAGAATGTTGCGCACACGAACCTTGATATTGCAGAAATCAGCAAATCCCTGCGTGATATCAAACTGTGCCATCGCACTGTTGTTCAGGCTGGTCCGCGCCTGATTTACCATATTTGAGGACCATAAGCCCACTGCTGAAAGGATGAGCATCAGACCCAGCATTAACACACTAAACAAAGTAATCTTATTTCTGACTGTCATGTCATTAATTGAAAATTTCTTCTTCATGGTGAATTCTCCTTTTTATGATTGTTCTTCCTTGCGAACCTCTTCCATTGCTGTCACAATATCGTCCTGCCTGATCAGCTTCTCGGGGTCGAGCAGAAGCGTCACCGTATCTTTTGTTCTCGCCAACCCATAGACATACTTGTTATGCTCATGTTCTTTCCTTCCAAGGGACGGCGGCGGTGCGATATTTTCCTCCGCAATGGTATCAACATCCGCTAATCTCTCCACGATCAGACCGATCATGGTTGATTTTACATCAATGACGATAATACACGTCCTGTCCGTATATTCGCACGGTTCCATTTTAAATCTGACGCGAACATCAATCACAGGAATAATCTTACCTCGGAGATTGATCAACCCCTTGATATAATCGTCTACCTCGGGGATCGCTGCGATCGGCTGCATCGCTATGATCTCATTCACATAGCTAATGCTTATGCCGAACAGCTCTTTTCCGACCTGGAACGTCATGAACATTCCTTTTGGGGAGTCCTCCTCCAACAGCTCTTCCATCTCATCTATTTTTTCCTTTTTCATTAACTCTTCCGCCATGTACTATCTCCTTTCTCCGTCATGCATCAGCAATCCGGCAATATCAAGGATCAGTGCAATACTTCCGTCGCCAAGCTGCGTACAACCCGAAAGCCCTTTGACTTTCCTGACATAGGGCGGAATCGGCTTAACCACGATCTCCTGTTCCTGCAGCAGTTTGTCAATCAGCACACATACCTGACTGCCTTCATGTTCCAGCACAACGATGATTCCCTCTTCAATCTTATCGTTTGAATCGGGCAGATCATACCTCTCATTCAGGCGGATAAAGGGATAACATTCCCCTCTCAGCACAATGTATTCCTCGCCGCTCGGCTCGCTGATGAGGGAGTCTTCACCCACTCTCACAAATTCCTTGATCGACGCCGTCTCAATCACAAACGGGGAATTGCCTACCTGTACAACAATACCGTTGATAATCGCAAGCGTGAGCGGTATAACCAGAGTCATCTCCGACCCTTCAAACTCCACGCTGGAGATATCAAGCCTTCCGCTGATGGACTGGATGTTCTTCACCACCACGTCCATGCCAACGCCTCTGCCGGAGTACTCGGTTACCTCCTCCTTGGTGGAGAAGCCCGGCAGCGTAATAAAGCGGAAGATTTCTTTATCCGTAAACTCGTTGATCGGCTTATTTTCAATCAGACCCTTTTCCAGAGCCTTCTGGTACAGCTTCTCTTTATTCAGACCCTTGCCGTCGTCCTTAACGCTGATATAAACCTTGCCGCCCTCGTTCTTCGCCTCGAGCGTGATCTTACCTTTCGTCGACTTGCCGACCGCTGTTCTGTCAGCCGGATCTTCCTCAATACCGTGATCCACGGAATTTCTCACAAGGTGCATCAGCGGGTCCGTAATGTGCTCAATGATATTCTTATCCACTTCCGTGTTCTCACCGACCACTTCAAGCTCAATGTCCTTACCAAGCTTTCTGGACACGTCGAATACAATTCTGCGCATCTTCTGGAATGTATTGGTAAGGGGCATCATACGCATGGACATGATGACTTCCTGCAGTTCCGTTGTAATCTTGGAAAGCTGCCCGGACGCCTTCTGGAAATTGGAAAGCTCCAGTCCCGGCACTTTCAGATCCGGATTCTGCAGTACAACCGCCTCCGCGATTACCAGCTCGCCGATCAGATCCATCAGCGCGTCCATCTTCTCCACGTTCACGCTGATGATGCTCTGCTGCTTGGGCTGGTTCTTCGCAAGCGTCTTACCTTTTCCGGCTTCCTTGGTTTTCACCACGTAGTCACCGGGCTTCGGTCCTTCTTTCTTCGCTTCTTTATTCTTTTCATCTTTCGAGTCCGCAGGCGCTGCCGCAACAGGCTCCGCTTCCTCCCTGCCGAACTCACCAAGCGCCCTGCCGTACTCCTCTTTGGAAAGCTCATCGAAATTGATCTCCTCCGCCTCGGAGCTGTCAATCAGCGCGATCACTTCCTCCTTGGAGCTCTTCGTCTGCAGCAGCATGTGGAAGCCCTCAGCCACAATCACATCCGCGCTCGCCTCGTTGGAGAGGATATCGTCCGGCGTGTAAAGCAGATCTTCCGCAACTTCCTTTAACGCATAGGTCGCCGAATAAGCACGCAGATTACTCATCTGCGTATCGCTTCGGTAATGGATTGAAATCCGATAAAAATGACTGTCGTCACCCGCAACCGGCGTGATGTAAAACTGTGTCGGTTCTACATGTCTGTTCGCCTGCGGCATTTCAATGCCCTGTTTCTTGATCTCGCCCTTAAGGCGCCCAAGAAACTCATCCAGATCCTCCACAAGCTGTTTCTCATCACCGTCCGGCGTATCGCCGTTTTTCAGCTTATCAAGCTCACCCGTCACAAAGTCCGAAACCGCAAGCACCTTCTCAACCAGTTCCATATGCGGCACATCGTCCGGATGGGATTCTCTCAGGTAATAGAACACATCTTCCAGTTTATGGGTCACTTTCGTTATGTTCTCATACATCAAAACGCCTGAGGAACCTTTAATGGTGTGCATGACGCGGAAAATCTCATTGATATCGGCATCATCGAAGCAATCAGCATCCTGTTTTTCCAATATTATGCCTTCCAGTTTTTCCAAAAGCTGTCCGCTCTCGTACAAAAACATGTCAAGCATGCTTTCTGTGTTGAATTCTTCTGCCATATTTCCTCCTCATCTTAAGGATCTTAAGATTTCCTAAATCAGCCCCAGCTTTGTCAATACTTTTTCAAACTTCTCCACATCTATCGGTTTCCCGGCATAGGCTTCACATCCAAGTTCAAACGCCATCTTCACGTTGCGCTCATCATTTAACGCCGTCGTCATGATGACTTTCACGCGCTTGCTCTTGGGAATGCCCTTCTGCGCCTCGATATCGCGGATCGCCTTCAGCACCTGATAACCGTCCATAACCGGCATCATCACATCCAGACATGCCAGATCATAGGGTTCTCCGTCCTCCAGCGCCATCATAAACGCATCCACAGCCTCTTCGCCATCAACCATCACGTCGCATTCTCCATAACGTGAGAGCTGTTTATCCATAAACTTACGGCTGGCGAAATCGTCCTCTGCCAACAAAATCTTCATATGCGCTCAGCTCCTTTCTTCAAAGTAGTATCTATTTGCTTAACAGGCTGTAAATCTTCCCTGCAATTGCCGTGATCGGTGCCTGCTGCTGCACTGCGCCGATATCGAAAGCAACCTTCGGCATGCCGTAAACAACACAGGTCGCTTCATCCTGCCCGACGGTCAACGCGCCAGCATTGCGCATTTCCAGAAGTCCCTTGGCACCGTCGGCTCCCATGCCTGTCAAAATCGCGCCCACTGCCTTGTTTCCTGCCGCCTTCGCCACGGAGCTGAACAGCACATCCACGGAAGGACAATGCCCACTCACCTTCTCCGTGCCCCGGCACTCGACCTGATAGACACCGTTTACCTTGACAAGCCTCATCTGCCTGTCGCCCGGCGCAATCAGTACCTGTCCCTGCATCACGCGGTCGCCCGTCTGCGCCTCCTTCACCGCCACCTCGCACTGGTTGTTCAGGCGGTCCGAATACATCTTTGTGAACCCGGGCGGCATGTGCTGTACAATGACAACGCCCGGAATATCTCTCTTAAACCGTTTCACGACCTCAAAGATCGCCTCGGTTCCTCCCGTGGAGGCGCCTATCGCCACGATACGATCCTTACCGCCCGCCGCAGTGATATGGCTCGCGATCGTCGTGTTGTCCACTCTCTTTAATTTGCCTACCTTCGCGGTGGAAGCAATCTTCACCTTCGTCGCCAGCTCCTGTGTGAGGAAGGTGTTTAACTGCTCCTTTGTCAGATTCGCCGGTTTATTTACAAAGTCAACCGCGCCAGCCTCCAACGCATCGAACACCTTGTCGTTTAACGCGCTTATCATTACTACCGGCAGCGGATACTGAGGCATCAGCCTCTTCAAAAACTCTATGCCGTTCATACGCGGCATCTCTACATCCAATGTCATAACATCGGGCTTAAACTTGAGTATCGCGTCACGCGCCTCGTAGACATCCCCGACATCCGCTACCACTTCGATATTCGGATCCGAATCCAGCCCTTGCGCAAGCAGCTTGCGGAACATCAGCGAATCATCCACAACCAACACTCTAATCGGTCTCATGTCCTGCACTCCTATTTCCTGTAAATTGACGGTTGAACATAATTAAATTTTACCTTCTGGCGTTCCAGTCTCTCCGTCAACCCGATAAAGAGATAGCCGCCCGGTTCCATGTGATCGTAAATCCGGTTGATAAGCGGATATTTGATATCATCCTGAAAGTAGATCATCACATTCCGCAAAAATACAATGTGAAATTTCTTCTTAAAGTTAATGGGATCCATCAGGTTGAACTGCTTAAAAATCACCTGTTTCTTAAGTTCATCCTTCACCTTGAACTCATCCTGACTGATCTGCTTGAAATAATGTCGTTTCCAGTTTACAGGCAGAGGCTCAATGTCTTCCTTCAGATAGACGCCCTTGGAAGCGTGGGACAGAACTTTCATGGAAATATCCGTCGCCAGAAGTCTCGTATCCCATGTATGATCCATACCAAAAAAGTCCTGAATAATCATGGCGAGCGTATACGGTTCTTCCCCCGTGGAAGATGCGCCGCACCAGACTCTCAAGTCCTTGGTCCCCATCGTCCTTGATTTCGCCCACGGCAGCGCCACATTCTTCATAAACTCAAAATGTTCGCTCTCCCGCATAAAATATGTATGATTCGTGGTTAAAATGTTCACCAGATCCGTAGCTTCGCTGCCCTTCGGATTGTGCTCCACCTTCGCCATAAATTCATTGTAATTCGCGTAGCCGTTGCGGACAAGATAGTTCTCCAGCCGTCCACCCACCAGAACTCTCTTCTGGCTTAAATCAATGCCGTAGTGCTGCTTCACGTAGCCTACTATCCTTTGGAACTCACCGTCGGTAATCATTTCTTCTGCCTCCCCAAATTACCATCTTTAATTAAAGCATACAATTCAACAAAAGTCAATTTGTTCTCATCCTGCTCCAGAGCTTATTAAACACCTGTACCACGTCCGGATCGTAGTAGGAACCGCTCCTTACACCGATCCGCTCCTGTCCCTCCTCCGGGGAACATGCCGCGTCCCCGTGTCCCGGCGCCGTCATCTCATCGAAGTCGTTCGCCACAGCCGCAATCCGCGCCTCCAGCGGGATCTCGCTGCCGGAAAGAGCCGGATATCCGGAGCCATCCCAGTGCGCGTGATGATACTTTGCAATCTGCCTCGTCATCTCCATGGCGCCGCTGCTCTCCTGATCCACACCGAACTCGCCGATCACTTCATCGCCAAATTCCGTACATTTTTCGATGTATTCCAAATTCTGCCTGTCCGGTCCGCCGTCATTCTCGATCTCCTCCTCCGACATAAGGAACCGTCCCACGTCGTGAAGCCTCGCCGCAATGCCAATATTCTCGACGAACTCGTCCGTCACCACATCCTCAAAAGCGGGAGAAAACTGCATTCCCTGCGCGAGAAGCTTACAGTTATACGCCACATTGCTCCGATGCTTCCCCGTGTCGTCGTCCTTCTTTTTCATAATCCGCGAGAGCGCCCGCAGCACATTGGTGTGTTCCCGCTCAATCTGGTTCTTCTGATCCTCCACCAGCCGGTGCATCATGCGGTTGTAATCCGCCATCTCCTGCTGCATCCGGTAGCTGTTCAAGTGATTGTTCACCCGCATCAGAACCTCGATATTGTCGAAAGGCTTCGGTATAAAATCCACGGCTCCCGCCAGAAACGCCTCCTCCTTCTCCTTACTTGTATTTAATACCGTGATAAAAATAAAGGGGATATCCCTGGTCGCCTGATCGCTCTTCAACATCCTGCAAAATTCCAGTCCGTCTATCTCCGGCATGGACAAATCCGAAAGAATGAGATCCGGTCTGGTCTGCTTCATCAGCTCAAGCGCCTCCCGCACACTCAAAGCCGTCAATGCCTCATACCCTTCATGTGTGAGAATGTTTTCCAGAATGGTCACATTCACACTGATATCATCCACAATCAGAATGGCAGGCGCGTTTTTCTTAACATTTTCATTTTCCATAAGTTATCCTCCTGCTATTCTGCGTTCCACAGATCTCCAACCCGCTCCGTGATCGCGTCCTTCAATCTGCCGTACATATCCATGCTCTTGTCATAATTGGCTTTTCTGATCGCCATCTCCATCCGCAGCTCCTGCCGCTTCAGATCGTCGTCTCCCGACGACTCGATCAGCGCCTTGAGCGTGGAGGCGAGAAGTTCCGCCTTATCCCATGCGCCCATCTCAATGGAAAGCACCAGCTTATCCATGCGCTTTTTTAACTCTTCCCTGTTTTCCGCCTCACCGAACTGCATGAGACTGTCTACGTTCTGCCCTTCCCCTTCCTTCATGTACTCGGACCAGTTCACATAGACCTGACTCTGCTTGTCGTCGAGCACCTGTTCGCTCTTTAGCTTCACGGAAAAGGAGAATGTGCTCCCCTTCCCCTTTTCGCTCTCCACATGGATGTCGCCGTGCATCAGCTCCACAAGCTGCTTCGTGATGGCAAGCCCCAGCCCCGTTCCGCCGAAACGTCTCGTGATCGAGGCATCCACCTGACTGAAGCTCTGGAACAGACGATCCTGCTCCTTCTGGGAAATGCCGATGCCGCTGTCCCTCACCATAAAGAACAGCTCCACCTCGTCGTTGACCCTTCTGGTCATTCCAACTACCAGATTGACATAGCCTACCATGGTAAATTTGATGGCATTTGAGAGAAGGTTGTTTAATATCTGGACAAGACGCAGTTCGTCACCGATCAGCTTGCGCGGAATCTTCTCGTCGATATCCACGCTCATGTGCAGTTCCTTCTTATTCACCACCGCGCTGTGGGTCGCGACCACCTTATCCATCATTTCCTGAAAATCGAAGGGTTTTTCGTCAATCACAAACTTGCCGGACTCCAGCTTCGCAAAGTCAAGGATATCATTGATGATCGTCAGCATGTTGTCACAGCAGCTGAGTACAATATCAAGCGTCTTTTTCTGGGCGGGATCCTCCACTTCCTCCACAAGCTCCATCACATGCCCCTTAATGCCGTTGACGGGGGTTCGCAGCTCATGGGTCACGTTCGCCGTAAACTCGTTTCTCGCCCGGTTGTTCTCGCTCTCCTTCTCCTTCAACTCGCGAATCCGCATGTTCATATTTTTCTGCGCAGAAATATCTTCCGCAAGAAGAAGGTAAGCGTCCATTCCGTCTTCCGGAAAAATACGGACGTTGACAGAGAAACAGGAGTTGTTACTCCTGTACATCGTCATCTCCTTAACGCCCTTCATACTCGTTTTTACAAAGGTGATAAAGCCGTCCGGCGTGTTTGGGAAATCCTGCCGGAATATCTGAGACATGCTGCATCTGGTCAGTTTGTCCTTGTCGTACTCCAGCCTCGCCGCCGCCGTCTGATTGCCGTAAAGTATGCTGCCCTCCTCGTTGAAGAGCAGGACAAGTTCCATCGTCTCATCCGCAATCCGAGAATTCAACCATTCAAATTCCATGCCAGCCTCCTATGGAGTCGGAATATTTTCGTTGATCACGCTGATAAACTTCTCGTACACCGTCTTGATCTCCTGCCAGAGTTCGTTCGCGCGCGCCGCGTCCACTTCCTCTGCCGCCTTGTTTCTCAACTCCTCCACCAGCGTCGAAACCTTCTCATAGATCGGGGTAAGCCCGAGGTTTCCCACCACGCCCTTCAAGGCGTGCGCACACTTATACGCCTCCTCAAAAGCGCCCGCTTCTAAATTCGTCCCCAGATTCGCGTAATTCGGATCGTTGGGGAATTTCCCAAGGAATTTTTGGTAAATCGCGTCATTGTTCATAAAACGTTTCAGTGTGGTCTCCACATCTGCACCGCATTCCTCCAGTTGTTTTCTGAATTTGTCGTCCATAGCTACCTTTCCTTTCCGCTGTCTTGACAGCACCCGGGCAGGGATATCGTTCTCCCTGCGTATAAAAGAAGACTGCAAAACATTATCCCAATTGTTTTACAGTCTTCGTCGCCTGATCTATCTTACGTGAAATTAAACATATTGATTACTTCAACAAGGTTAAAGAAATCCTCTTTGGCAAGCTTAAAGCACTCTATCACATCTTCCGAAAACTGTCCACATTCCCCATTTAAAATCATCTGATATGCTTCGTCATTACTGTATGCACTTTTATACACTCTCTCGCTTACAAGCGCTTCGTATACATCGGCAATGGATACGATCTGCGCGCTGATCGGGATCTCGTCTCCCGCCAGATGATCCGGATATCCCCTGCCGTCCGCTCTCTCATGGTGGTAACGGCAGATCTCATAGCAGTACTGGTAGAACTCATCCGGGTATTGCGGCTTGAAGGACTCTAAGATCTCACAGCCTATCGTGGTGTGGGTCTTCATCACCTCAAACTCCTCCGGCGTCAGTTTCCCGGGTTTCAACAGAATGGAATCCGGTATACCGATCTTACCGACATCATGAAGCGCCGACGCTCTCGCGATCTGGTCAATCTGCGCCGGTGTCAGCCCGTACTTCGGGAAATATTTCGCCATATATTTAAGAAGGATTCTCGTCAGATACTTGATCCGCTTTACGTGGTCGCCCGTCTCAATGCTTCTGAACTCTACCACCGAACCGAGCGCGTCGATCATGAACTCGTTGTTTTCACGGATTGCCTTCTCCTGCTCACGAATCGTCACTTCCTGCTCTTTCAGCTTAATCTCCAGATTCTTCTTGCTCTGGTAAAGCTCAATTATGTTGTTCGCACGCCTCTTGATAATCGCTGACTCAAAGGGCTTGTGCATCACGTCGGCAATACCGTACTCGTATGCCTTCTCCTCGCTCTCTTGGGGTGTCATACTGGTAATCAGGATGACCGGAATCTTCTCCAAAAGATTTTTCTCTTTCATGTAATCGAGCACACCGAAACCGTCCATGACCGGCATAATAACGTCGAGCAGTATCAACGCGATATCGTCATTTTTCTCAATCACTTCAATCGCTTCCATCCCGTTAGGAGCTTCCACGATATCGTAATCGGCATCGAACATAAGGCTTAGTATTGTTCTGTTTACTTCCTCGTCGTCCACAATCAGCAGCTGCTGTCTGGTTGCATTTTCGCTCATATCCTCCGATCAATCCACCATAAAACCGGCGGATCATCTCCCTCCTTTTTCCATAATTTAATATGCCGTAAATGGCATCGACAATATCGAATAAATTATACAATTATTTGCAGAGAATGTCAACGGGAGCTCCCGTTTTTGTACTCCCTCACCCCGCCTCGCCACCTGCCCTGACAAAATTTACGCAAATTATACCATATTTTCTACAATCCATGCTTTTTGCTTGACACCCCGATACTATATATAGTATTTTATGAAAGATTTCAACAGATATGCTATATAGTTATGTAAACCAGCATGTCATTTGACAGCAAAGGAGAAGTCCATGCAGACTCTTAGAAATATAATCAGCCGCTATATGCGCTCTGTCACATTCGTTCTCGTGGTCGTTCTTTTGGCATTGATCCTGTGCCTTCAGATTATGAGCGAACACAAACAGGCGTATCAGACCGCCACGGAAACCTTTTCCCAGATCGAACAGCTTCTGGAAAAAAACCGGGAGGAGCTTTCCGAAACCAAGGAGGCATACCGGCAGACATGCCTGCACAACGCGGAGGCAATCGCCTATATTATAGAATACAATCCTTCCATCTTAGACAGCGTGGCGGAATTAAGACAGCTCGCCGAGATGATGGAGGTGGACGAAATCCATATTTTTGACACCACCGGGCGCATCTATGCGGGAACACACCCGGAATACTATGACTTTACCTTTGACTCCGGGGAACAGATGAACTTTTTCAAGCCCATGCTCACGGACAAATCACTGCGTCTGGTTCAGGATATCACACCCAACACGGCGGAGGCGAAACTGATGCAGTACTCCGCCCTCTGGAGCGGGAGCGGCGCGTTTATCGTCCAGATAGGCATGGAGCCGGTCAATGTGATGAAGGCAACCGAGAAAAATGAGCTTTCTTACCTTTTTTCCCTGTTCCGCGTCAATCCCGATGCCAGCTATTACGCCGTGGAGAGGGAAACCGGCGAGATTGTCGGTTCCACCGACCTGTCCTGCGTCGGCAGAAACCTTACGGAGATCGGATTAAGCCTTAGCGCCGTCTCGGCGGACAGGGAGGGGTTCCATGCCAATGTGAACGGCGAGGAATCCTACTGCGTGTTTGTGGAGTATCAAGGCAATTATATCGGACGCGTCCTTGCAAAACGTGACTTGTACGAACGCATCCCTACCATAACGATCGGGCTTGCCTTCTGCCTGATCACCATCGCGATCATTCTTTTTCAGGTGGTCACCCGGTATATGAACCAGTATGTGGTGGGCGGCATCCACAGCGTCAACGAAAAGCTGCACAGCATCGCGCAGGGCAATCTGGACGAATTGATCGACATCCGGACGAGCGTGGAGTTCTCAGAGCTGAGCGGCTATATCAACCGGATGAAACAAAGCCTTCTGGACAACACGCAGAAAATGTCCTACGTTTTGAGTAAGACGAACATGTATATCGGCATCTACGAATATAACCGCCATATGAAGAGGGTGCGGATTACCCAGCATGTTCCACGCATCCTCTGTCTGAAACCGGGCGAAACCGACAAGCTGGCTTCGGACTACAGGCAGTTTCGTTCATTCATCACCGACCTGCGCAAAAATCCCGTTGACGGCGAAACCAATATATTCTCCCTGAGAGATCATTATGTCAAATTGGAGGAACTGAATAAGGATGACGAGATTTTCGGCGTAGTCATCGATGTGACGGAGGAAATCAGTAAACGCCTGCAGATCGAAGCCGAGCGGGACTACGATCCACTGACCGGGCTTTACAACCGCCGCGGGTTGGAGATCCGTCTTGCCGCCTTGCTTGACGAGCCGGAAGCGCTCGGCTGCAGCGCGGTTGTCATGATTGACGCGGATAATCTGAAGACAATCAACGACACCTACGGTCACGACGCAGGCGACGTCTACTTAAAGGAAATTGCCGCCCTGTTCCGGGATTTTGGTTCCAAGGACTGCGTGTCCGCAAGATTCGGCGGCGACGAATTTATATTGTTCCTGTATCACTACGACAGCGGGCAGGAGCTGGCGGATACGATCGCCCTTCTGCCTGACCTGCAGAACAGCCGGTTCGCGGACTTAAACGACGAGGTGCGCGTGCCGATCCGTTTCTCCTTCGGTTCCAGTCTGACCGAGCATCTGGTTGACTATGAAAAGCTGCTGAAGGAGGCGGATGAGAGGATGTATGAAAATAAAAGGGAGCGGAAGGAGTCAGGGGTATAACCCCTGCCCCGCCCGCTTCGCCATCGCAGCCTTTCCTGCCTATAACAGGATTATTTGGAATAAAAACTCCGTATTATCCCTTAATACCTGTGGAAGCGATTCCTTCCACATAGTATTTCTGCAAGAATACAAACATGAGGAGCATAGGAATTGCCGAAATAGTCAAAGACGCCATAATCGGTCCGTAATTAATCGGTTTAGACCCGAAAAAAGTCTGAATCGCAAGCTGTACCGTTCTCTTTTCCTCCCCTGTCACTACAAGCAGAGGCCACATAAAATCATTCCAGTGCGCTACGAAGTCCAAAATCAGGATGGTTGCATACACAGTTCCGGAGATCGGTACGACAACCCGGAAAAATGTTTTAATCGGTCCGCATCCGTCGATCTTTGCCGCCTCCAGCAAATCATTGGGAATGTCCAGAAAAAACTGCCTGAACATGTAGATACTGAAACACTTTGCAACAAAGGGAACAATCAGGGACGCCCATGTATTGATCCAACCCAGATCCGCCATCTCACGGTACATAGGCAGCATAATCGCTTCCGCCGGAAATACCATCAGGCTGATTACCAGCGTCAAAAGTGCATCTTTCCCTTTAAACTCAAATTTCGCAAGCGCATAACCGCACAGGGAGTTGACAAACAAATCCAGTACGATAATAACCATCACATAAAACAGACTGTTAAAAATAAATTTCCACATGTCAATCCGACTGAACACTTCCTTGTAATTCGCCAGCGAAGCAGCTTTCGGTATAAAAGTCGAGATCGAATTGAGACCCTTAAAAATTTCCGCCTCCGGCTTCAGCGATGCTGCAATCATCCATATTAAGGGTGATACAAATATCAATGCAATAATCGTATTTCCAATATAAAAGGCAAGACTGCCTATCTGCTTTCTTTGTTTCTGTGTCATAATGACGCTCCTTTCCTTCCTCTTCACACTATTAATCCGCCTTAATAATCTTTTTCATTCCGATTGACAGAGAAATCACGATAACAAAGAACACCGCCGCCACAGCGCAGGCATAACCGAAGTTCCTCTTCTGGAATCCCTGCTCGTACACATAATACACAAGCGTTCTCGTCGCATTCTGAGGACCGCCCTTGGTCATGACATAGGGCTGTGTGAAAAGCTTCATCGCCTGGATAACCGTAATCATAATGACATAGGAGATCACATTCTTAAGTCCCGGCAGCGTCACATAGAGAAAGCTTTTGATTTTACCGGCTCCATCGATGGAAGCCGCCTCATACTGGTCCTTAGGGATTCCTTGCAGTCCTGCAAGAAATATCATCATCTGGTAACCAGCCCCCTGCCACGCCGACATGAAAATAATGGAGTTCATCGCCGTCTTCGGGTCGTTTAAGAAACCGCACGGCTCCATTCCCAGATTGACCAGCAATGCATTCAGAAGACCGCTGCTCGGATTGGAGTTGTACAGAACCGTCCAGAGTATCGCCACTACAACCATGGATGTAACCTGCGGGCTGAAATAGGCGGCGCGGAAGATCGAGACGCCTTTCCTCCTCGACGAAATCAGAAGTGCCAGCGCCAGTGCAAGCACCGTCTGAAACGGAACAACCAAAACCGTAAATTGCAGCGTATTTTTCACCGCAATCCAAAAATCTTTATCCTGAAAGAGTTCTATGAAATTATTCAGTCCGCAGAACTTGATTCTGTCGGGACGCATAATGTTATAGTCCGTAAAGGCATATCTGACAGTCTGCAGCGCCGGATAGAGCAGGAACGCCGCCAGCAGGACGACTGCAGGAATGATAAAGAGATATGCCGCTTTTCTCTCACTTTTTTTGTTAACCGATACTTGCATAATGACCCCTCCTTGTTTTCCTTCCGCGCGCTTTACTCCTGCGCATAATATTTGTTGTAATCCTTATCTGTTGCCGCCGCAGCTGCATCCAGCGCCTCCTTTGCGTCAACGCCCGTAAAGATATTCAGCATCGCCTCAGAAAACTCCGCCGACAGGACGCTGTAGGAGGGCGTTCTCGGACGGGGATGACCCGTCTCCATAAGCTGTTCCTTAAAAAGGGATCGGGGATATTCGTTGTACTCTGTCAGCACGTCATAGCTCGACTTCCTCGTGGGCGGCTTGGAGATCGCCTGCGCGTAAGTCGCCACATTTTCCTCGGAAAACAGGAAACGCATCACCTCCTTGACTGCGTCCATGTCCTGTGTGTTTTTCGTCACGGAAGCCGCCCAGTCTCCTGTGGGGGATGTCAGGATGCCGTTCTCAGCTACCGGGAAATACGTCACACCCCAGTTTAAATCCGGGTAGTCGTTCTCCAGTGTCGCCACTTCCCACGAGCCGCCTAACATTGTTGCCGCCCTCTCGTTGTGAAACTCCTTCTGGATCGGGTCGATGTTGGCGTAGCCGCCCTGAATCAGGCTGTTTAAAAACTCCGCCGCCTCTACCCCCTCCGGGCTGTTGATATAGCCGTCCGCGCTCACCAGGTCGGTGCCGTTCGATATCCAGAACTGCTCCAGAACATAGGGAAGACCTTCCCCCTTATCCATGATAATGTTCGTGCCGACCACGCCGTCCTTCGTCAGTCTTTTCGCCGCGTCATAAAATTCCTGCCATGTCCACGCCTCCTCCTTCGACTCCGGCACGCGTATACCCGCCTCCGCAAGCATATCCGCATTGTAATACAGCGCCACCGAACTCTCCGTCGCGCTCACGGCATAGATTTTGCCGTCATATGTATTCTGCTGTCTGGATGAATCCAGAAAATCCTCCCATTCCGCCTCCGTAAACAGATCGTCCAGCGGAAGGGTAATTTCATTCGCCGCATAGACAGATACCGTCGGACCGTCCACGAAGAGAATATCCGGCAGGTCGTTTGAGGTGATCGCCGCATTGATCTTATCCTCGTAGGCGTAGGAATCCGCCCTCACGATCGCCTCCCTCTGCAGATGGATTTTCCCTTTATGCGCCTGATTGAACGCTTCTATTTTTTCCACCCACCACTCTTCGATTGCCGGCTCATCCGTCGGGCTCCACACTGTGATAACCGACTCCCCCGCCTCATTGACCCGCTCCTTCGTCTGTCCGCATCCCACGCACAGACCGACGACCGTCATAGCCGCAAACACAGCCCCAATCACTCTCTTCCTCATTTTGACCGCTCCTTTCTTCTTGATACAACCTCACATTTCATACGGAGAATGCCGCTTTTCAGGCATTCTCCTACGCGAAACTTAGTGCTTCTTGGCGTCCCGCCCTATGGCGGGATGTCTTTAGAAGCACTTTTCGCGTTTCACACTTTTACCAGATGGATTTCATGCCGACTGCCTCCGCCCACACAACGTTTTCCGGCGTTTCGGCGTCAAGCGCAAAGCACCCGGCTGCGGAACCGCTGTAAAACACCTTTGTGCCTACCGCCTCTCCCCCGTTGACATAGACTTCCGCCACCCGTCTGTCCATATAGATCTCCAGCTCCCTGACTTCCTCCACATCCGCCTTGAAACAGATGCCCTCACTTTTGACTCCTTTGGTCACAATCCGCAGACCTTCCTCTTCATTTACGAGGGAAATCGACCTTTCCCCATCTTCTCCGAGCAGGATGGTAAAGAACGTGTTCTCCGAAAACCCGATTCTGACCCGGTACGCATTGCCCTCTATCCCGGTAAGGCTGATATTCTCCCCTTTTCCCACGTAGAGCGTTTTTCCCTTAAGCGCCCGGATTTCCCGCACAGGCATCATGTACAGCTTTCCGTCCCTGACATGAAGTTCCCTCGGAATTGTCATACTGCCGTATGCGCCGTTTTCACACGGCACATGCTCCCCATAAAAATCGGAAATCCAGCCGATGCTGATCCGCCTGCCCTGATGTGCAAAGCTCTGCATGGCGTAACAGTTGCTTCCAAAGTCAAACCAGCCGTCGTTTTCCACCGCAAATTCGCCGTCCCTGAAGGTTCCCGTGTAATATCTGCACATCTGGTATCTGCCGCATTCGTCGTAATGCTCCATCCATGCGCCCGTCGCCACATAGGTACCGTCCAGCTCCATAAAATCCGGGCACTCGAAGCAGCGTTTCACCCTCTTCTCCACAAGCAGCGGATGCGCGTACTCCCACTTTTCTCCATCCGCGGACTCATATAAAAGGATTGCGCCCTGCCCCGCTATGGCGCTTCCAAGCACCATGTACCAGCGGTCCCCGACCCGCAGCACTTTGGGATCCCTGAAATCGAAGGACGCCCCTTCCGGCGGCTGTCCGATCACGCACGTTTCCTCCGAAAAATGAATCATGTCACGGCTGTGCATCATCCACTGTTGTTCCACGGTATCCTCGCCGTCCTGCAGCGGTCCCTTATGTCTGGTCAGATAAAAGACAACCTCCTCATCGGAAGCCACCGCACAGCCGGAAAAAGCGCCGCCCTTCACGCTCTCCTGATTTTCCAGAATTTCTTCCTGCGGGGCGAGCACAACAGGGAGGTGCGTCCAGTGCACCAGATCCCGGCTGACCGCATGCCCCCAGTACATATTTGACCACCGCTGCTCATGAGGGTTAAACTGGTAGAACATATGGTAGTATCCCTGAAACCAACACAGACCGTTCGGGTCGTTGATCCAGTTTTTCCACGGTGAAAAATGGTAGGTCTCACGGGTCGATCCGTCGTACCATGCCGTCTGACCGGCTATGTAAAAGCTGCCATCCGCCTGATCCTTCTCCAGATAGCACACCCCTGTCTCCAGCAGATCCTTACTGCCGCTCAGATAGCTAAGCGACACCTCGCAGTCCTCGCCGGTTATTTCATAATCCGTATCTTCTTTCAATGGAATTTTCAACCATGCAAAGTAGTTTTTGTCCGCCAGCTTCTCCACCATTGTCTGGGAACCGTCGGCATTCCCGGACAGAACCCGGATTTTGCCGCCTTCGGCAAGCTGCCTCGCAAAAATCTCCAAACATGTATATTTCGCAGAATTTACTTTTTTCATTTCTCATCCTTTCTTATCTTCTAAAATGTGTAACACACGCCACATTTATAGAACCGTTTCCACACGCAAATTCCTTTATTATTATTTTGTTTTACTTCTTTTATTTTCCTATATAATTCAATTTTTAATGGAACCCGTTCCATATTTATGATTATATTTCTGTTCCATCTGTTTGTCAATTGCCCCATCACATTTTTTACCCTATACACAAAAAAGCAGGGGATGTTTTTGTACACATTGCACAGCCCCTGTTTTTCCTTTTTCATTTGTTCCCGACAACAAACATTTTCTGCTGTCTCACGGCAGCGACCTGCCAGCCGTCAGTCTGTACACTTTGTCGTTCCTCCACAGCAGATCTCCACATTCAAAATCTGCCTGTGAAGAATGTCTCTCCGCTGCTCGATCTGATCGAGGAGTGTACTCACAGACACCTCCGCCAGCAGCGGTGTATTCTGCCGGATCGCAGTAACCTGCGGATATACCATCTGCGTCACGCTCGTAGCATCGAACCCAATCAGGCTGATGTCCTCCGGAATCTGCATCCCTCTTTTTCTTGCCGCGTTCATACATGCCACGACACCTAAATCCCCCGAAAATATCCCATCAACATTCGGATATTCGTCCATAAGCCTGTCCGCCGCTTCGCAGAACGCCTCCCAGCCGAAGACATTCCAGTCCATAGATACCGTTCTCACTTTCACCCCATGCTCTTCGAGTGTCCTCTGAAACGCTGTATGCCGCTCGTTTGCCAGAATATGCGGAGACACACCGGCAATCTGTATCACATCCCTGCGTCCGTCGCGAATCATCAGTTCTGCCGCCATTCTTCCTCCCATGGCATGATCACTTCCAACAATCGGTATCTTGGGACCAAAGTCACGATCAATGGAAACGATCGGCTTCTCATGACTCAAATACTCTTCGCCGTCAAGACAATGTGAACCCGTAATAATCCCATCCACAATATTGCGTTCCAGCATATCCAGATATTCCCGTTCCCTGTCGCTGACTCCCACCGCATTGCAGACCATCGTTTTATAGCCCTGCGCATATAGCTGCATCTCTATATTTTTGACCAAGCTCGAAAAGAAGGGATGATCTAAATCAGGCACAATCACCCCCACAATTCCGCTTTTGTTGCGAAAAAGATTCCGTGCCAGTTCATTCGGCGTATAATTCAGCCTCTGTACCGCTTTTTCTATTTTCTTTTTTGTTTCCGGCGAGACATAACCGGTATTGTTGATCGCCCGTGACACTGTCCCAACGCCAACTCCAGCTTCCTTCGCCACATCCCTGATACTTGCCATGCCTCTTGCTCCTCGTCCCGTTTTACCCCTTACCTGTCAGTCCACCGCCAACTCTCCCCAAATGACAATTTACTGCTCTCATCGTCACCGCAAAGAATCAGGCGTATAAGTCATCCAGTGAGAACAGCACGGTATCCCTGTTTTCATTGGCGCGGAACCAATCCGTGTAACCGCTCAAAGAGAAAAACAGGTATTTCGTCACCCGGTATTTCCCGGAGACCAGACCTGCCCTTCTTAGCAGAGTATCATAAACTTTTTTGTCTATTTTCTCATTCCTGAACTTGCACTCTCCGACAACTGCCGTCTTGTCTGTTTCCGAGATTGCCAATACATCGATATCCGCAGACTGCTGCACCCTTTCTCCTATCTGATTCTCCACCTGTTCCACACCCCACCAGCTGCCCACCTGCGTCAGAAAGCTGTCAAACCGTCCCTGTATGCCCTGTTCAAGTGTATAGTACCTGCACATCTCCTCAAAAATGCTTCCCATAAAGGAATGGAGCTTGGGCTTTACCGCCTTTTCATAATAGAGATCGCCCTGCCCCATCTCTATGACGCTGTGCGCTTTCGGTATAAAATCATACCAAAACTTAAACATGTAATCCTTTAACACATACTGCGTTTTTTTCTTATTTTTCTCCTCAGTCAAACACTTTTTCTTTTCTACAAGTCCCACCCTGATCAGTTTTTCCAACGTATACAGGACAGTTGGTTCCTTCTCTCCCACCTTACCCGCAATACCGTTCACCGTATTCTCGCCAGACGCAACCTGCTCAATGACATTATTTACAAGTGTGATATCAGAAAACTCCTGCGTAAGCAAGTTTCTGGTTTCGTCATACAGGTAGCCGTCCGGACGGAAAAACAGTTTCTTGATATTATCATCCAGACTCTTCCCCCCGTCTATCAGGGACAGATATTTCGCGACGCCGCCCGTTATGCCATAGCATATTGCCTTATCTTCCACCGAATAATCCGGCACAAAAAGAGCTGCTTCTCTGTAAGAAAACGTCTCCAGCCTGATCTGTGAATCCCTCCTGCCAAACAGCGGGCTCTTTTCGCTGAGCACTTTATTTTCCATAAAGCTGAGCGCAGACCCGCAGAGTATGATCATCAGATTTTTTTGATTCCACTTGGTGTCAATATATTTCTGCATGACCGAGAGAAGCGCCTCGTCCTTCTCCGCCCAATACGGCAGCTCATCTATCACAAGAATCAGCTTTTCATCCGGCATTTTTTGCGTAATAATATCAAAAACTGCCTCAACCGATGAAAAGACCGCATCTTCAAACGCCGGATCCAAAACCGTCAGCACCTGTTTGGAAAACAATTCGAGATTCTTTTCTTTTCCCACCTTCGTCGCGGTATAAAAGATAGATTTCTTATCTTTCAAAAACTCAACGATCAATGTAGACTTTCCGATCCGTCTCCTCCCATAGATCACCGACATGCCGAATCCGTCTTTCTCGTAAAGCTCCTGCAGGGTGTTCAATTCTCTGTCCCTTCCGATAAACAAGCCTCATCTCACCTCTTTTTTATTCAAATTAATTCAAATCAATTTTATTAAAATTGATTTTATTAAAATTGATTTGAACTAAATATATCACATTTATCGGTAAGAATCAATCCTTATCTTTCCGGCTCACTCCACCCGCTTCGCCACCACCACAAGCCGCCCGTCCTCCACATGATAGGCGCAGGTGGACAATGTCAGGAAGGTGTCGCCGAACTGCGCCTCCACGCCCGTGTCGTAGAGAGAGCGCGTTTTGATGTTGTCATAGAAATCGGCAAACTCCTCTCTCGTGTCCGCCTCGTAAAACTGATAGTACTTGAATACATCCTCGTCATCCCTATACACCTGCGAGCGGAACACCGCCACGATCTCATAGGCGCGTTCCTCATAGAGCGTATCGAAGGATATCACGGAATGTTCTCTATAAAAATTCTCGTCCAGATACAGATCCAGATCCCCAAACATGGAGCCATCCCTCATATTATGCCCATAGATGACAAAGTTCGTTCCGTCCTCCAAATCCGCCTGTTCTCTCACGTAGAGACAGCCGTACTTGCTGTCCTCACCATAGAAATCATGGTGCAGATAGTACTCGTCATCCTCATTCTGCATGACAGGATAATCAATCCTCATATCCGCTATGGAAAGCCAGCCCACAAGATCACTGTTCTCCGCATATAATGCAGTAAACTTGTCCAGCATGACCGGTTCCGGCGCCGCAGTCGTCTCCTGCCACATCAGACTGCCCGAGCGTTGTGCCGCATTGTCATTCTGCATCGGCTCACCGACTGTCTGTGCCGCATCGTCTGTCTGCGCCACCGCATCATCCGTCTTCTGCACCGTGCCGCCTGACAGCCCTGCGCCGTTGTCTCCCGTATCAGGCGCACCGCTGTCTTCCGCCGCCAGCTCCTCCTGCGTCGTTACCGTCATTTTCTTCAGTTCATCCTGCTGCACCCTGTGCTGTACAGACTGAAAATATGCCTGTCCGAGCAGAAACAGGCAAACCAGAAGTACCGCAAGAGCGAGGCGTCTGAAAAGTCTGATTTTATCTTTGATTTTCATAAATTGTGTTCACCCTATCGGTCTATTGAAACCTGTACTTCCCTTTACCGTGCCCTTTCACCGATACAATCACCCCTGCCTCCGACAAAATTTGCAACAGTTCGGATGCCCTCGCGTGCTTTAATCCCGTCACTGCCTGCACACCGCTTCTTCCAAAAACGGTATCTTTCCCAAACGCTTCCTGCATTTTCTGTACATGCATGTTCGTCTTAGTGGAGAATGGAGGAAGCCGAATGTCTGCTTTTTCCGGTTCAATGTCCACTTTCTCCCGCCCAATGTCCGCTTTCTTCTGCTCAATGTCCGCTTTTTGATAGCTCTCTAAGATACCACTGATGTGCATGGATCTGTTATGCAGTTCGTGCAGCTCATCCAAAAGCAGGTTCCGTAAAAATAATTCTAAAAATTTTGTTGTCTCATGAATACCGTTTTTTACATCGTTATAATTTGCGCGTACCAGAGCATTCCGGAAATACCACGCATTTTCGGCAAAAATACTATTTGTCGCCTGAAAGCCCAGCGTTCGTAGGTATTTAATAAAAAATACCGCTGTCGTTCTCGTATTTCCCTCACCGAAAACATGAATCTGCCACAGCCGCGAGACAAAGATCGCGAGATGATGAATCACTTCATCCATGGATAACCCTTTATAGCTATAGCCTTTTTCCTGTGATAAATCGTAATCCAGCGTTGCCCGCAGCTCAGACGCACTTCCATAGAGAACGGTCGCGCCGTCGAGAACCCATTCCTTCTTGGTAATATTATAATCCCGAATCTGACCGGCGTGGCTGTATATGCCGACAAACAATTTTCTGTGAATGGATAGATATTCATTAGGAGTAAAACTGAACGCTTTTTCAGACAGAAGCTTTGTAATCCGCACCGATACCTTGTCCGCCTCCTCCGTCCGGACATCTTCCTCCCTCACTTTCGGATTTTCTTTATAATAGCTGTCCAAAAGCCTCTGAGCTTCCTCCAATGTGATTTTGCCTTCAATATTTTGAATCGCCGTCTCCATCAGATATCTGGATGTCTTCAAACCGTCGACAGCCTGCAATCCAATCGCGGTACTCCATGCGTACCCTCTATCGCGCTGATTCGGCTCTGTCTGCCTCAGATATTCTTTGAAAGGATCCTGATCCATCGTACACCTCCGTCACACTAATAAAAATTAACCACTATTCACCCACTTCAAACAAGTCATCCAATGTTATCACATTTGTAAACACCCCGCTATACTCGTTGTGCAGCAATCCGAATGTGGTAATTAACGTGCTGCGAATTGCTGCCTTTCGGGAAACCTCCTCCGCCAATATTTCCTGTCTGCGCAAAATAACCGCATAGTAATTTTTATCCACAGAAAATTTCCCGCCGTAATATTTCATTTCACACATATTAATTACATTATCATTTCTGGATATCAATAAATCAATCTGCGTTCCCGCCTCATCACCGCTTTTTTTTGACCACGCCGAATGCGCAGATATCACACCTGATATGCCAAGCGCTCTTTTTATCTGATGCACATGATTAAAACAGACGTTTTCAAATGCAAAACCGCGCCATATTGTAACCGGTGCGGAAGTCACATTCTGTTGCCAGAATTTTTCATTTACCCGCCTTTGCCCATTGATAAAATGAAGGTAAAAGATACAGAACGGATCGATAAGCTTGTAATGTTCTTCCCGTTTGTTTAAGCCGAACGGTACATATTTTACAATGAAATCGCTGGCTATCAGGGCATTCAGGTTACACGACAGTCTTCCGCCATCCGTGATTCCAAGTTTTTCCGTAATTTCCCTTCTTGTAAATCCCGCATTTCTGGTATACAGCAGTTGTACAATGGACTTGAGCGCCCCGGGATTCACAAATACCGAAGCGAATAATCTGTCGTATTCGTCCCGCAGCGCCGCATTCCTCGCAAAAAAGAGATGGTCTATATTTTGAGCCAGACTCAATTCTCCATTCACATATCCCATATAGTACGGAATCCCGCCGAAAATCATGTAGCTTTGGACAATATCATACCTTGAAAGCCTTACATGGCTGCTCTCATAAAATTCTTCACATTCACTCAGAGTAAAAGGCGACAGCTTCATCTCATAAGTTACACAGTTATACAATCCCCCGTGATTGTTAATCAGTTTATCCTGTATCCATGAATTAGCGCTTCCGCATACGATAACCATCAGGTTCTTCCGATGGCATCCCCATGTATTCCAAAAACCTTCAAACGCTCTGATAAATCCCGATCTCGCTGTGTCAAGCCACGGCAGCTCATCAAGAAAGACTAACTGTCTGGCGCCATCGTCAATCTTCTGCAAAAATTTTTCCAACAGCAAAAAAGCTTCCATCCAGCTTTTCGGTTTTTCGGTTTCTTCCATACCATGAAGCACAAGCGAATTATAGAAGTGTTCCAACTGTAATTTTAAAAGACCCCTCGCGTTTTCGTCCGCCGGAGACAGTCCTGCATGTCTGAACGTGATACGACCAGCAAATGTCTCATCCACCAGATAGGTTTTTCCCACGCGTCTTCTGCCGTAGATGGCAGCCAATTCCGCCTGATTGTGGTCATACAGTCTGTTTAATTCCTTTATTTCCCGTTTTCTCCCAACCATACTTTCCCCACCTTTAAATAAAGCGGCGGTCAACGTCATTATTAAATGCTTCACCGCCGCTTTGTTATATAAATATAGTATATTTGTAAATAAAGCGGCGGTCAACACTCTTTTCTATGTGTTCACCGCCGTTTAATTTCAAATATGTGAAAATCCGCTATTTCATTTTAAAAATGACCTACGCTCACGCATCCTGCTCCATCGCCGCGGCAACGTCAGCCTCACAGCTTCTCATCGCCTGAATGGTCTTATCGAACAGGTCGTCCAGCTCCCAGCCGAGCATCTCCGCTCCCTGCGCAATGACCTCTCTGGAACAGCCCGCCGCAAACTTCTTGTCCTTGAACTTCTTTTTCAGGCTCTTGACCTCCATGTCCATCGTGCTCTTGGAGGGACGCATCAGCGCGCAGGACCAGATCAGCCCCGTCAGCTCGTCAGCCGCAAACAGCACCTTCTCCATCTCAAGCTTCGGCTCGTCCTCGCTGCAAAGCCCGAAGCCGTGGGAGCAGACCGCGTAGATCATGTCCTCGCTCACGCCGCCCTCGCGCAGAAGCTCCGGCGCCTTCTTACAGTGCTCGTCGGGATAAAGTTCAAAATCTATGTCGTGCAGAAGCCCGGTAATGCCCCAGAATTCTTCCTCCTCGGCATAGCCCAGTTCCTTCGCGTACCAGCGCATTACACCCTCAACAGTCAGGGCGTGCTGGATATGGAAAGGCTCCTTATTGTACTTCTTTAAAAGTTCCAGCGCCTGCTCGCGGGTCACGCTGCTCTTCTTCGCCGCGCCGCCCGCCGGCTTTTTCGCGGATTTCGCCGTGTCGGAGGGCTTTTTGTCCAGACTTTTCATTGTCGGGAATTTCAAACAAGTTACTTCATTATTCTTCATAACCGCTTATCTCCGCTTTTTTCTTACGCTTCAACACTTCATTATGATGTGTTATTCTACCAATAAAATTTCAAATTTGATGTAAATTTGTTGTAAACCACACAATTTGCTGTACTCACTTATCCGTTTCGGACTCTTTCCTAAAATACATCAAGATTGCGTGATAAATTTTGTATTGCTTCCTGTTTCTTCATGTCAGTGACTTCGGCATATATGTCCATTGTTGTTTCAATATTTGCGTGTCCCATAATTGCCTGTATCACCTTTACATTTGTTTCCTTCTCGCAGAACCTTGTACAAAAGGTATGCCTTAAATGGTGGCATGAGAAGTGAGGTATTATGACTGGCTGCCTTTTTTCCCTTTTGGCATTTAACACTTCCTCTGCATTGTACGATTCGTATATCCGTTTAATTGCCCTGTTTACAGCTTGCGGATTATGAAGATTTCCAAAACGGTTACTGAAAATAAATCCTGTCATTCCGTCAACCACCGTAGTATTAAAACCTTCTTCTTTCTGCTCGCTGTATTCCTCTTGGAACGCTTCATACACTGCATCCATCATCGGGACAGTACGGATACCCGCTTCTGTTTTCGGGAGGGATACGCCAAATTCACATCTGGTTGTATCATTTCTTCGAGGATAATATGTAACGCTATGGTTAATGCTGATTACCCTTTTCTCTAAATCTATGTCCTCCCATCTAAGTCCAATCGCTTCGCCAATCCTGCACCCTGTCCCTAACAGCACTGTGAAAAACGGTGTCCAATGGCAGAATACCGGACTTTTGGCTGTGTAGTCCATAAAGGCTCTCTGCTGCTCCAAAGTGAGTGCGTGTCGTACACCATGATTTCTCCCCGGCTTCTTCTTGATTTGAGCCATCACGCCATCACTTGGATTATTCCTGATGATGTCATCCCTCACTGCAAGCTGGAAAGTTGGGTGGAGAACCGTATGGATAGTTTCAAGTGTGTTAATCTGTAATCCTTTGTCATTTATCAAATGATAGTAAAAATATAACACATCTGAATACTTTATCGTTCCAATTTTCCTTTTCCCGAACTCATCCCTTACAAATCGGTCATACATATAGGTGTAATTTGTGTAGGTTGTCCGCCTTAATTCTGTTTTCGTTGTAATATACCTGTCAAAAACAAAATTCAAATCTGCGTTGCCTGCCGCATACACATCCAGACCGTCAAGCTGGTCTTTCATCAGACGCTTTTCTTTTTCTCTAAGCTCTACCAAGTCATTCGCATATATGTACCGTCTTTTACCATAAGGATCGGTATAAGTATACATATACGTTTTATCCTTGCGTTGGATTTCCCCTTTCCGTAAAGCCCTCCCTCTATGGTCTTTCCTTGCTTTTGCCATCTCTACTCCTTTCTTAAAAGGAAAGAGATATTTCGTACTGCTACCTGTTTTCTTCCATTGAGTATTGAAGTTCAACACCCTTTTGTAGCACTTGCGTTATGGTCATGTCATGTTTGGCAGCATAGTCTTTTAGTTTCTCATACTCCGCATCGTCAACCCGAAGGCTTAATGACCTTTGCTTAGGCGAGTCGGTTTTGGGACGCCCCGTTCTAGACATTTACTATGCACCTCCTTCATAACTAACACCATTATAATTTATGTTCTACGAAAAGTCAAGGACTTTTTGTAGAACATTATTTTTTTACGAAACTCTCTTTGCTTTCCTTATTCACTGACTCTAAAAGATTCCAAATATTGCTCGAAAATATCACAATTCACCAGTACCAGTTTATCTACCTTATAGATAGCGTTGGCTTGTTTTGCAAGTTCCTGAAATTTGGTTAAACCCATGCTGTATATTTCTGCGCCCTCTTTATATCTGACAAATTTTTTTCTATCTACTTTCTTTACCATAAATTTCTCCTTTTTGCACAGCCTTATCTGCTAATAAATAAGCAGAATACACTTCTCCCCATTTATTAGCAGATAAAAACTGCAATACAGGTGGCAGCTCATTACACTGCCCACATCGGTCTTGCACCGTCATTTTATTGACCGGATTGCAGACTGCTCCGCAATCCGGAAGTATCATTATTACAGATATGCTTCATCGCCCCATGTAACTGCTACATATTTTGCCCGATCTCACTCGCTCCTTACCTTTGCTTCAATGTACTGTTTCAACATTTCCTCACGTTCACCCCGTCATAAGACAGGGCAGGTACGTCATGGCGCATCTGCTTAGTGGCTCTGCATATCCTCACGTCCTGTATGCAATACAGTATTCAATTTTCAAGGTACACCGCTGATAATCAGCTATGGAAAAGGGCAGATAGCCGCCCTTTATACCGCTTCAAACGCCAGTATCTTCGTAATCAGCTTTGTTTCAAGCCTCCGGCGCAGCGTTTCATCAACACAAAAATGCAGCCG
>ERZ779637.184-NODE-184-length-46180-cov-6.384629_pt1 | contig 46180 bp, 47 predicted proteins | sample MGYA00514196_ERZ779637 | MGnify/ENA primary metagenome ERZ779637 (study PRJEB29562, sample SAMEA4376700) | mouse gut metagenome | isolation source: Cecum | study: EMG produced TPA metagenomics assembly of the A DSS colitis mouse model was used to assess the...
ATTTCAGGGAGCGGAGGGCGCTTATTCGCAGATGGCCATGGAACGGTATTTTCCGGACGGAATCAACAGCTTTCATGTAGATACCTTCCGGGATGCAATGAGCGCCATCGACGAGGGGAGCGCCGACTTTGCCGTACTTCCCATTGAGAATTCCACAGCGGGGATTGTCAATGAAATGTATGACCTGCTGGTAGAGTTTGAGAACTACATTGTAGGGGAACAGTTCCTGAAGGTGGAACACTGCCTTTTGGCCGTACCCGGCGCCAAGCCGGAGGATATCGATACGGTGTATTCCCATCCACAGTCGCTGATGCAGAGCGCCCGGTATTTAAACGCCCGGCCGTGGCGGCAGATCAGTATGCAGAACAATGCGTTTGCCGCGCAGAAGGTGGCGCAGGAGGGCATCCGGACACAGGCGGCGGTGGCAAGCGAGCTGGCCGGAAGAATTTACGGACTGGAGGTCCTGGAAAAAGGAATTAATCAGTCCAGCACCAATTCCACCCGTTTTATTATCGTTACGAACCAGAAAATTTTCAGAAAAGATGCCAAAAAAGTCAGCATCTGTTTTGAGGTGCCTCATGAGAGCGGTTCCCTTTACCACATGCTGTCGCATTTCATATATAATAACCTGAACATGACCAAGATCGAGAGCCGTCCTATTGAGGAACGCAACTGGGAATATCGTTTTTTTGTGGACTTTGAGGGAAACCTGGCGGACTGCGCCGTGAAAAACGCGCTCCGAGGTCTCAGGGAAGAGTGCCGGAACATGAAGATTCTGGGAAATTACTAAGGGAGTGCAAAACGTCATGAGAGAAAAAGAACTGATTGTGTACACCGGATTTCAGGACGGAGACGTGTTATATGATATGGCATGGCTCATGGAGCATTACCGGGATGAATTTTATAACAGAGAGGATATGGCGGCGCTTTTCTACAGATGTATCCATAAACTGATAGAACTTGCGGGCAGCCACGGATTTCATGGTAATGTATGGCACTGCTATCTGGCCAATCTTCTGGTAAACAACGAGAACACCTACAGCAAAGCCTGCGAGATCCGGGGGGAAACGCCGGGAACCATTAACAGAGCCGCGCTTCATGATATAGAAATCTTTAAGGAATTTTACGATTACGATTTTGCCGATATGATTAAAACATTAAAGGCGCCGGAATTTGAACTGCTGCTTCATTACGAATCAAGCAGCAGCGAAAGCAGGGTGTATAACGCGCGTATCTGCGCCCGCATCTGCTGCCTGGCGGAAAAAATGAAAGAAGACCGGAGCGCGGAAGAAATGAAAGCGACCCTGACAGGCTTCTATAAGGATTACGGAGTGGGTAAATTCGGACTGCATAAGTCGTTCCGGCTTGTGCGGCGGGAAAACGGCGTGGAGATCGAGCCGATTTTAAATATTGCCCATGTGTACCTGAAAGACCTTGTGGGCTATGAGATTCCCAAAAAGAAGCTGATTGAAAATACGGAGGCTTTTGTAGCGGGCAGAAAAGCGAACAACTGTCTGCTGTACGGGGATGCAGGAACCGGCAAATCCTCCAGTATTAAGGGGATTGCCAACGAATATTATGAAAAGGGCCTGCGTATTATTGAGGTATACAAGCATCAGTTTCAGGATCTGAACGAAGTCATCAGCCAGATAAAAAACAGGAATTACCGTTTTATTATCTATATGGACGACTTAAGCTTTGAGGATTTTGAGATTGAGTACAAGTATCTGAAAGCGGTCATTGAAGGCGGACTGGAGAAAAAACCGGAAAATGTTCTGATTTACGCTACCTCCAACCGCCGCCATCTGGTACGTGAGAAATTCAGCGATAAGGAAGACCGCCGGGATGATCTGCACGCGGGGGATACGGTGCAGGAGAAGCTTTCGCTGGTGTCCCGTTTCGGCGTTACGATCTTTTTCGGCGCTCCGGATAAGAAGGAATTTCAGAATATTGTCACGACTCTCGCGCAGCGTTACGGGATTCGGATGGAAAAGGAACGGCTGCTTTTGGAGGCAAACCGGTGGGAACTTGCCCACGGCGGTTTATCGGGCAGAACGGCGCAGCAGTTTATGGATTATCTGCTGGGCGTGCAGGAAGCCTGCACAGCCAATTGACGGGGAGGGAAGAGGCAGATGAGAAATATCAGGACATTTGCAGCCATCGATGTAGGTTCGTATGAACTGGCAATGAAAGTATTTGAATTTAACGGAAAAGGAAATATGCGCCAGATCGACTGCTTAAAACATAAGATCGATCTTGGAACGGATACGTATGCGGCGGGGAAGATCAGCTATGAACGGGTAGACGAGCTGTGTCAGGTGCTCCGGGAATTTGTGCGGATTATGAAGTCGTATAAGGTAGAAAACTACAGGGCTTACGGGACAAGCGCAATCCGGGAGACGGAAAATACCGCTATTATCTTAGACCAGATCGAGCAGCGTACAGGAATCCGGATTGAAGTGCTCAGCAATTCGGAGCAGCGGTTTCTGCATTATAAGTCGATTGCGTCCAGGGGGGAGAATTTCAACCGCATTATTGAAAAAGGAACGGCGATTGTCGATATCGGCGGCGGAAGCATACAGGTGTCATTGTTTGACAAAGATTCTTTGGTGGCAACGCAGAATATGAAGCTTGGCGTTCTGCGGCTGCGTGAGCAGCTGCATCATTTAAACGTAAAGCCCGTAAAAGAAGAAGAACTGATCAGTGAAATTGTAAATGCACAGCTGTCCGTATTTAAAAAGCTCTACTTAAAGGACCGTCAGATCCAGAATATCATTGTCGTGGACGATTACCTGTCCGCCTGGGTGAAGAAGAAAAGCGTGGAGGGGGAGGATTCCTTCAGCGTCGCGGATGTGGCGGCTTACGAAGCGTTGATGAAAATGCTGCGGACCAAGTCCAAGGCCCAGATGGCGTCGGTTCTGGGCATGCCGGATGAAAAGGCGCAGCTGCTGTTTATTTCCGCAGTGCTTATGAAATGTGCGATTAAGGTTATGCAGGCGGAGATGATCTGGGCGCCGGGCGTTACCTTGTGCGACGGTATCGCCTACGATTATGCGCAGAAAAACAGAATGATTACAAGCTGTCATGATTTTGAACAGGATATTATCGCCTGCGCAAGAAATATCAGCAAGCGTTACATGGGAAGCAAACGCAGGGGCGACACGCTGGAGGCTATTACCCTGATTATTTACGACAGTATGAGAAAAATCCACGGCCTGTCAAAAAGAGAGAGGCTTTTGCTGCGCATAGCGGCATTTCTGCATGACTGCGGGAAATATATCAGTATGGTGGACCTGGCGGAATGTTCTTACCAGATTATTATGGCTACGGAGATTATCGGACTGTCCCACAAGGAGAGAGAAATTATTGCCAATGTGGTGAAATTTAATCACTCCGAGTTTGTTTATTATCACGAGCTTCAAAGTAAAAGCATCGACAGACAGGCGTATCTTGTGATGGCAAAGCTGACTGCGATTCTCCGGGTCGCCAACGGCCTTGACAGAAGCCACAAGGAGAAGTTTACGGACATTCGGGCGGCGGTAAAGGATAATACGCTTACGATCACCGTGGACACACAGGAAGATATTACGCTGGAAAAGGGTTTGTTTGATAACCGCGCCGCTTTTTTTGAAGAGGTTTTCAGCGTACGGCCGGTTATTAAGCAGAAAAGAAGCTTCTAACGGACCCGGGTGCAGGAGGGATGAAAATGGGAGAAAAGACAATTGATTTCAGAAGCAAACAGTATTATACCAATCGGGAAATGAGCTGGCTGCTGTTTAATAAAAGAGTTTTGGGCGAAGCCAGGGATAAACAGATTCCGCTGTTTGAGCGGCTTAAATTTTTAAGCATTACGGCTTCCAATCTGGATGAATTTTTTATGATCCGCGTGGCTTCCTTAAAAGATATGGTGGACGCCGGTTATAAAAAGACCGATATTGCCGGCATGACGCCGAAGGAACAGCTTGTGGCGCTGAATACGGCGATTCATGATTTGGTGAATCTGCAGTATTCCACCTATACAAGGTCTTTAATGCCGCAGTTAAAACAGAACGGACTGACCGTGATAAGCCGGCATGAAGATCTGAATAAAGAAGAAAAAAATTATCTGGACCGGTATTTTGCGGAAAATGTCTATCCTGTCTTAACGCCCATGGCGGTGGACTCGTCAAGGCCCTTTCCCCTGATCCGCAATAAGTCTTTGAACATCGGCGCTCTGGTAACCAAAAAGGGCGGAAAGGCAGAACTGGAATTTGCCACGGTTCAGGTTCCGAGCGTCCTGCAGAGAATTGTTCCGCTTCCCGTCAAAGAAGGCGTCAGAAAGGTGATTCTTCTGGAGGAAGTGATTGAGCGCAACATTGAAAAGCTCTTCCTGAATTATGATATCGTCTGCGCACATCCTTTCCGGATCATGCGGAATGCGGATCTGACGATCGAGGAGGATGAGGCGGCGGATTTGCTGAAAGAAGTGGAAAAACAGCTGAAAAAAAGACAGTGGGGGCAGGCGATCCGGCTGGAAGCGGAAGCGGGAATTGACAAACGGCTTTTAAAAATGATCGTAAAGGAACTTTCCGTGGAACCGGAAGAGATTTATACGATTGACGGGCCTCTAGACCTGACCTTTTTAATGAAAATGTACGGAATGCCCGGCTTTGAGCATTTAAAGGCGCCTGCCTTTGAACCGCAGCCTGTACCGGAGTTTCCCCAGGGCTGTGATATCTTTGAAGAGATCCGAAAAGGAGATATTCTGCTTCACCATCCTTATCAGACATTTACGCCGGTGGTGGATTTTATCCGGAACGCGTCCTGCGACCCGCAGGTGCTTGCCATTAAACAGACGCTTTACCGGGTCAGCGGCAATTCCCCGATTATAGCGGCGCTTGCCCAGGCGGCCGAGAACGGAAAACAGGTATCCGTTCTGGTGGAACTGAAAGCAAGGTTTGACGAAGAGAATAATATTGTCTGGGCCAAAATGCTGGAGAAAGCGGGGTGTCATGTGATTTACGGACTGGTGGGGCTTAAAACCCACAGCAAAATCACCTTGGTGGTCCGCCGTGAAGAGGACGGAATCCGCAGATATGTGCACCTTGGCACCGGCAATTACAATGACGCCACGGCGAAGCTGTATACCGATATCGGTATGTTTACCTGTGCGGAAGCAATCGGCGAGGATGCTACGGCAGTCTTTAATATGCTCTCAGGTTATTCCGAGCCGGAAAGCTGGAACAGCTTGTCTCTGGCGCCGCTTTGGCTGAAAGAGCGGTTTCTGTATTTGATCGGACGGGAACGGGATGCGGCGGAGGAAGGAAAGGCGGCGCACATTGTGGCAAAGATGAATTCCCTCTGCGATCCGGATATTATTGCGGCGCTTTACGAGGCCGCAGCGGCCGGGGCCAAAATTCAATTGATTGTCAGGGGAATCTGTTGTCTGAAAACAGGAATTCCCGGTGTCAGTGAGAATATCAGCGTGCGTTCCATCGTCGGGAATTTCCTGGAGCACAGCCGAATTTATTTCTTTGAGAACGGCGGCAATCCGGAGATTTACTGTTCCAGCGCCGACTGGATGCCAAGAAATCTGGAACGCCGCGTGGAGATTCTGTTTCCGGTTGAAGAACCGGCGTTAAAGAAAAGGCTTTGGCACATTCTGGATATGGAATTAAAAGACACCTTGAAGGCTCACGTTATGCTGCCGGACGGTTCTTACGAAAAAGTAGATTTAAGAGGAAAGCAGAAACTGAATTCACAGGAATTGTTTTGTGAGGAGGCTGTGGCGTCGGCCCAAAAAACGGAACAAGAGGAGGAAGGGAACCGAAGAGTTTTTATTCCTGAGACTCACGTTGAGGTATGACATTCATGACAAAGAAAATAATACTGGCGTCGGCGTCTCCCAGGCGAAGGGAGCTGCTGGCCCGGATCGGACTGGAATTTGAAGTTATGCCCGGAGAGGGCGAGGAAAGAATTACCTGCAGCGTTCCGGCGGACATCGTTATGGACCTGGCGGAAGGAAAAGCCAGGGAGGTCTTTATGAAACGGCCGGACCAGGAGAATATTCTTGTTCTGGGAGCGGATACTATTGTGGTGCATCAGGGATGCGTTATGGGTAAACCTGCAAGCGTGGAGGATGCCATGGATATGCTTACCCGCTTATGCGGAGATACGCATCAGGTATATACCGGCGTGGCTTTTTTCTGGGAAGAAGCCGGTTGTGTTAAAAAGCATACGTTTTTTGAATGTACGGAGGTAACCGTATACGATGCCGGTCAGGAAGAGATCCGCGCATACGCGGCTACGAAAGAGCCTATGGACAAAGCCGGCGCTTATGGGATACAGGGCCGTTTTGCAGCGTTTATTAAAAAAATCAACGGAGACTATAATAATGTGGTGGGGCTTCCCGTGGGCCGCGTATACCAGGAGTTGAAGAAAAGGGGGTTTTACGGCTGTGATTAAAACGATCCTGTTTGATTTGGACGGAACGCTTGCGGATTCCCTGGATTCAATTGCGTACTGCGCCAATAAGGCCCTGCACGTTCTGGGGCTTGGCCCCATTGAGAAAGATGCTTACCGTTATCTGGTGGGAGACGGCGCGGCAAAGCTGATCGAGCGGGCGCTTCTTAAATGCGGCGATACGAAGCTTAAGTTTTTTGACAGAGCCTTTGCCGCGTATACGGATGTTTTTGAAAAGCACTGCATGTACCGGGTAAAACCCTATCCGGGCATTACGGAAACCCTGCAGGCATTAAAGCGGGCGGGAATTCAGACGGCGGTATTATCCAATAAGCCCCATGAGAGAACGCTTCGGGTAATCAGCGATCTGTTTGGGGAAAACATGTTTGACGTGGTTCTTGGCCAAAAACCTGAAATAAAAAGGAAACCCAGTCCCGAAGGCGTTTATGCAATACTTGACATGCTGCAGGCCGGGAAAGAACAGGTACTCTATCTGGGGGACACCGATACGGATATGAAAACCGGTAAATCGGCCGGCGTATTTACCGTCGGCGTTTTATGGGGGTTTCGTGACAGAGCGGAGTTAGAAGAAAACGGCGCGGATGCGGTGATTGAAAAGCCGGAGGACATTTTAAAATTTATATAGGATATTAGGAGGTATTACTATGCACGAATACGATGACGCAGTGCTGGCATGTTTTTTGAAGAATCAGGGACGTTTATTTCCCGAACCCGTAGCCGGAAATCCCGAGGAAGCCGAAGCGTTTCTGGAGGAATGTATGGCAGTGGTGGCGGCTTCTGTGAGGGAAGTGCTGGAATATTTTGAAGAAGCGGGTATTGATACGGAAGGCGCCGATGAAGAATCGATTCTGGAGGCTGACGAAGTATTTGATATTGGAGACGGACGTTATCTTATTGTAGAAGGATAGGAGTGCAGGCAATACGTAATTTAAATAAAATTGCTTATGATTTTATGCATTACAACTCTGCTAATTTCTCAAACAGCGGAATTAGTCCGTCGTGATCATTGTCTTCCTGCGTAACAAAATCTGCGGCCTGTTTTACCGGTTCGTCCCCGTTTTTCATGGCGATGCCGATACCGGCGGCCTGCAGCATGGAAATATCGTTTTCCGCATCACCGCAGGCGTACGAGCGGTTTAAAGGCACATGAAAATATTCGCATACAAAACGTACGGCGTTTCCCTTTCCGGCCTGTATGGGGAGAATTTCCATATAATAATCGCTGGAAAACACAATCTGTATCCTGCCTTTGCAATACTCGGCGATCTGTTCCCTGAAAGCTTCCAGTTTTGTCTTATCCGTCAGATGGATGGTCATAAGCTTAAAGGAACCTTCCGGCAGGGCGGCGGCAATATCCTCCGTAAACGTAACGGGAAGATGAATCTTTTGGGTATAAAAGGCAAGCTCGTCCGCCTGTTTTTTTGCGATAATATGAGTATCTGAGTATGCGTGGCAGTAGATTCCCATTTTGTCCGCTTCTTTAATAAGATAACGAAGATCTGCGGCGCTTAGTCGGAATTCGGCGAGGGCGCCTTTTTTGTCACAGTCGTAAATGAGAGAACCGTTGTTTGCAATTACAAGCATACCGGGATAACGAAGCGAGGCGTCCTCCATCACTTCCAGAATACTGTTCAGGGGTCTTCCCGAGGTAAGAATCAGCCTATGTCCCTTCTGAAGCATGGAAGCGACGGCTTTGCCCGTTTTGGCAGATACATGGCTTTCGCGGTTTAGAAGGGTTCCGTCCAGATCGGAAAAGACCAGACGAATCCGGCTTTTCTTTAAGTCCTCCAAGATACCGGCAGGAATAAAAAGCGTACCATAACCGACAGCCAGATCCAGCTTCGGCTTGTTTGCTCCGTGAAAATCGGAACCGCCGCTGATTAACAGATGGTAACGCTCGGCGAGCCTCCGCATTTCCCGTTCTTCGGAAGGCGTGTTGGTGGAATATACGGCTTCCAGTCCGATCAGGCCGGCTTCTTTTAAGGAGGCTACCAGCTTTTCCAACCGGCCGCGGCCCATCCGGTAAAGCAGGGGGTGCGCCAGAATGGGAATACCGTCGGCCCGCAGGATCAAATCGATTGCCTGCGCGGGCGTAACCTTTTCGCGGGGGACATAGCAGGGGCAGTGGTCGCCCACGTAACGGTCAAAGGCTTCCGCAATGCTTTTGACGTATCCGTGTTCCAAAAGATATCTTGCATAATGGGCCCTTGTAATGGTGGAGCCGGGAAAAGAAGACAGCAGGTCTTCATACGTAACAAAAACGCCCGCTTTTTGCAGGTTGGCGCACATTTTCCGGTTGCGTTCGGTTCGGGAGTCGATAAATGCCTGAACCTGTTCTTTGAATTCTTTTTTTTCATAATCAATATAAAGCCCAAGGATGTGGATATCCCTGGACTCATATTCGGTGGAAAATTCAATGCCGGGCACGACTTCAATGTCCCTGCCTTCTGCGTAGCGGATCGCTCTGTCTAAGCCTTCCGTCGTATCATGGTCGGTCAGGGCAAATGCCCTTAACCCTTTTTTTAGCGCATAATCAACCAGCTCTTCGGGGGTATACGTCCCGTCGGAGCAGGTGGAATGTACGTGAAGATCTACAATTCCGTTTTTCATTAATTCTCATCTTCCTCAATTTTGGCCGTATAAATAGTCCGTTTTCTGGCAAGCTCATCGTTTGCCAGGTATTCGTCGTACGTAGTGATTTTATCGATCAGACTTCCGTCGGGAAGGATTTCCATGATCCGGTTGGCCGTTGTCTGCACAAACTGGTGGTCATGGCAGGAGAACAGCTCCACGCCGGGAAACTTGATCAGGCCGTTGTTCAGCGCAGTGATGGACTCCATATCCAAATGGTTGGTGGGTTCGTCCAGAATCAGGCAGTTGGCTCCGCTGATCATCATTTTGGACAGCAGACAGCGAACCTTTTCTCCGCCCGATAAAACCCTTACTTTTTTCACGCCGTCTTCCCCGGCAAAAAGCATACGTCCCAAAAATCCCCGGACGTAAGTGACATCCTTAACGGGAGAATAACCGGTAAGCCAGTCTACGATCGTATAGTCGTTGTCAAATTCCTCCGTATTGTCTTTGGGAAAATATGCCTGGGAGGTGGTGACGCCCCATTTGTAAGTGCCTTCGTCCGGCTCCAGTTCACCCATAAGGATTTTGAACAGAGTCGTCTTGGCAAGCTCGTTGCTGCCCACAAAGGCTATTTTATCATTGTGCCCTACGATAAAGGAAATGTGATCGAGCACCTTTTCTCCGTTAACGGTTTTGGTAATGCCCTCTACGGTCAGTACTTCGTTGCCGATTTCACGGTCCGGACGGAAATCAATATAAGGATATTTTCTGCTGGAGGGTTTGATTTCATCCAGTTCAATTTTTTCCAGGGCGCGTTTTCTGGAAGTAGCCTGCTTGGATTTGGAGGCGTTGGCGGAGAAACGGGAAATGAATTCCTGCAGCTCCTTGATTTTTTCTTCCTTTTTACGGTTGGCTTCCTTCATCTGACGGATCAAAAGCTGGCTCGATTCATACCAGAAATCATAATTGCCCGCGTAAAGCTGGATCTTGCCGTAGTCGATATCCGCCGTGTGGGTGCAGACCTTGTTCAGAAAATAACGGTCGTGGGAAACCACGATCACGGTGTTCTCAAAATCGATCAGGAAATCCTCAAGCCATGCGATGGCGTCCAGATCCAGGTGGTTTGTTGGCTCGTCCAAAAGCAGAATATCCGGGTTGCCGAAAAGCGCTTTTGCAAGAAGGACCTTGACTTTGGCGTTGCCGTCCAGATCCGCCATCATGCTGTAGTGGAGAGAAGAGTCGATTCCCAGGCCGTTTAAAAGCATGGAAGCGTTGGATTCCGCCTCCCAGCCGTCCATTTCGGCAAATTCTCCTTCCAGTTCGCTGGCGCGGATTCCGTCTTCGTCCGTAAAGTCTTCTTTGGCATATATGGCGTCTTTCTCTTTCATAATCTGATAAAGACGTTCATTCCCCATAATAACCACGTCCATAACCGGATAGGCGTCGTACTTAAAGTGATCCTGTTCCAGAACGGAGAGACGCTGTCCGGGAGTTATGGTTACGTCTCCGTTTGTGGTTTCAAGTTTTCCGGAGAGAATTTTTAAAAAAGTGGATTTGCCGGCTCCGTTGGCGCCGATCAGTCCGTAGCAGTTACCCTCCGTAAATTTAATGTTTACGTCCTCAAATAAAGCTTTTTTTCCTAAACGCAGTGTTACATTGTTTGCTGCTATCATGCTTATACCTATGCCTTTCACGCTTGCTGTTTTTCATTATTTCAATTTAAAGCCACTCATTTTATTATACATAAAACCCTTAATATTTCAAGGAAAAAAAGCGGTGGCCACATTGAACTTACGAGTGGGAAATGTTAAAATAAAAAGATAAAAGCAAAAGGAGGGAACAGGATTGAATCAGAAACTCAACTATAAAAGAACTTTTTTTATCGGACTGGCTTTTTTATCCATTTCCGCTTTCTGGCAGATGTACGATAATATCATCCCGCTGATATTGCAGAATACGTTTCACTTAGGGGAGTCCGTTACGGGAGTGGTTATGGCTCTGGATAATGTACTGGCGCTGTTTTTACTGCCCCTGTTCGGTTCCCTTTCCGATAAAGCGGATACTCCCTTTGGAAAAAGGATGCCCTTTATTGCGGGAGGAACCGTGCTGGCGATTGTTTTTCTGATGCTTCTTCCCTTTGCGGACCGGAACGAGAATATAACGCTGTTTATTATTGCCCTGTTCTGTGTGCTTCTCGCCATGGGCTTTTACCGTTCTCCGGCGGTGGCCCTGATGCCGGATCTGACGCCCAACCGGCTGCGCAGCAAAGCGAACGCGGTAATTAATCTGATGGGTGCGGTCGGCGGCGTTTACGCGCTGATTATGATTAAGCTTCTGGTGGGAAAAGGGGACCGTCCGGATTATACATACCTGTTTTGCAGTATTGCGGCGGCGATGGCGCTGGCCGTGGGAATTCTTGTGATAACCATAAATGAAAACCGGGTGAAAAAGCGGCTTCAGGAATCCGGCGCATGGGAAGATCAGGAAGAAACGCAGAAGGAGAAAGAACCGGAAGCGGCAGAGGGCGGCGGTATGTCCGGCGCCGTTAAGAAAAGCTTTGTCTTTATGCTTCTCTCCATCTTTTTATGGTTTATGGCCTATAACGCGGTAACAACCGCTTTTTCCAGATATACGAGAGTGGTCTGGCATATGGAGGGCGGAAGCTTTGCGGACTGTTTGATGGTTGCCACGGCTGCGGCCATTATCAGTTATATTCCGATCGGTAATATTTCTTCAAAAATCGGCAGGAAAAAGACGATTATGGGCGGCGTGGTACTGATGAGCGCGTGTTATCTGGCTGCTGTTTTCGTGCTTTCCTATCATCCGCTGATTAACGCGGCCTTTGCTTTGATAGGAGTTGGCTGGGCGGCCATCAATGTGAATTCGTATCCGATGATCGTGGCTATGAGCAAGGGCTGCGATATCGGAAAATATACGGGTACGTATTATACCTTTTCCATGGCGGCACAGATTGTGACCCCCATTCTGTCGGGGATTCTGCTGGAAAATATTTCGTACCGTACCTTGTTTCCCTATGCCTTTGCGTTTTCGGCGCTGGCGTTTCTGACCATGACGCAGGTAAAACACGGAGATGTGAAGCCGCAGAAGAAGGCAAGCGCGCTGGAGAATTTTGACGTGGAAGACTGACGGGAGAATAATAAAAAACAAACAGAAGGTTTAGATATGATGACGGTAATAGCGGTAATTTTTTGTATATGGTTTGGAAGTATGGTCTGCTATATGCTGGCGATTATGCCGAGAATGTTTAAAAGACCGGACAGAGAGCCTTTCCTGCATGTCCTGTACGCACACAGGGGGCTGCATGATAACGATACGGACGCGCCGGAAAATTCCATGAGGGCTTTTGAAAAGGCAGTGGAAGCCGGTTACGGGATTGAGTTGGACATTCAGCTTTCCAAAGACGGTGTACCGGTTGTATTTCATGATTTTACATTAAAAAGAGTCTGTGAAGCGGAAGGTAAAATCTGCGATTATACATATGAAGAACTGCAGCGGTTCCGGTTATGCCGGACCGGGGAAAAAATCCCCCGGCTGGACGAAGTGCTGCGTCTGGTTAACGGAAAGGTTCCTTTGATCGTGGAATTTAAGGTTGAATGGAGGGAGCTGGCATTGTGTTCTCCGGCAGATGAATTGCTGCGGGAATATAAGGGAGCTTACTGTATAGAATCCTTTAATCCGCTGGTTTTGCTCTGGTATCGGAGACATAATAAGAGCGTTATGCGGGGACAGTTGTCCGATTCATTTGAAAAGGGCGGGGAAGGGGTACATTCTTTCCTTTTGTACAGAGCGCTGGAAAACTTATTGTTTAATTTTGTAACGAAACCGGATTTTATCGCATATAATCATAAGTTTTACAGAAACCGTGCAAGATGCATATGCCGTTATGTATACGGCGGCCTGGCGGCGGCCTGGACCGTTAAGTCCCAGGAAGAACTGGACGCAAGGCGGGACGACTTTGATTTATTTATTTTTGACAGTTTTATTCCCGGAGAGGACGATCAAACAAAAATCCTGCAAAAGTCCCTGCTGGAGCAGACCTTCGGGCGGGAAACGATAGACGTCGAAAGAGTTAAACAAATTGTTTCTCAAATAGACAGAATTTCCGTTCAGGAAAATACCGAGAAGTTTAACCGGGAAGAAGTATGGGAGCGGATTACCGAAAGCTGCCGGGAGGAACTGGAGTCGGGAGAATTAATGGAACGGCTGCCGGAAAATGCGTTTCACAAAAAGAAATTACAGCATCATAAATTTATACCTGTGGCGATTCTTGCGGTTACCGTATTTACAGCGATTTGTATCGGGAAAAATTTTGGGATATACGCGGCCGGGAAAAAAAATCTGCAGCCGGATTATGAAGAATTTACCGTATATTCATTGGAAGACCTTCCGGAACAATATAAAGAAGAGATTATTATGTCCTGTCAGATTCCGGAAGTATTAATGCTGGATTCCATTAAAGTATGGGACGGGGATCTGGTAAGCGGGTACCGGATAAGATATTTGGACGCTGAGGCGGAAAAATGGATGAACATTGAAACGGCACAGGGGATGATCTTAGAAGGTCCGGAAGGTAAATATGCCCGCCGTTTTCAATATAAAGGGCGGTGGTATTCGCTGTGCGGTAGTTTCCCGATAGAGAAATAGGTGGTTTTTTGTCTAAAACGAACAAAAAAGGAAGCATAAATTGCAAATCAGGCGCATTTTTAACAAAATATATATTTGATGAAACATTTTATATAGTAATTGACATGAATTATATGAGAAGACAATTTGTTTATGAAAATAAGCGGGGAAGGAGGAGCGAGGCGTTTTACGTAAACATGTTTGAGCACGGAAAGGTTCATGGAACATTGTCTCTCAGATAAAAGGGGATTTTATATAGAGGAAAAACATATGCTGCAGCAATTGTAAGCGGCTGAATGTTTTTTGCGGAAAATTATTTTGCTGAATTACTCCAAATGTATGAAGTCATTTTCCTGAAAAGAAATAGACGGCATATGGGTTGCAGAGAATGAATTGTCAGGGTCAAAGCGGCGCGGCTTGTTATGAGACGGATAATTAAAGGCAGAATAACAGGGTTCTGCGCGGGAACCCTGTAAACCCGAAGATCGTAAAATGCTGAAAAAGCAACGATTCTTCGGGTTTATTTATGTCCGGGCGGCAGTTTAACCGCAGGTTTCGTTTCATTTCGCTTATTGAACAGATTCTGAAAGTGGATTATAATAGAAAAATAAGAGAAGGAGGGATTGGATGATTTTTAAGTGTGACAACTGCGGCGGGAATGTTGTCTTCGATCCGGATCAGGGCAAGATGCACTGTCCGCATTGCGACGGGATAGACAGTCAGAAAAAAATAACCGGAGAACAGTCAATGGAACGCTGTATCAATTGCGGAGCGCCGGTTACCGTTACCGATTATATGTCCGCGACACAGTGTGAACATTGCGGCTGTTATATTATATTTGACGAACGCGTGGAAGGAAAGTACCGTCCCCATCTGATGGTGCCTTTTGCCGTCAGTAAAAATCGGGCGAAAGCGATTATGCGCGAACGTTTCAGGAAAAAGGCTTTTGCGCCTTCTGATTTTCTGCGGGAAAATATGTTGGAAAAGATGACGGGGATTTACGTTCCTTTTTTTCTGTATGATTTGAATGTGCGCTGCAAGCTGCGGGGGGAAGGAATCCGGCGCAGAGTTTGGATAAGCGGCGATACGGAATATACGGAGAATTCTTATTATATTGTAGACAGAGAAATGTATGCGGATTTTGACAGAATACCGGTTGATGCTTCCATTGCCATGGACGATGGGGTGATGGATCTGATGGAACCTTATAATTATACGGGACTGCAGGATTTTAAGGAAGAATTCCTGTCTGGCTTCTCCTCGGAGATTTACAATAACAGCGCTGAAGAATTGTGCGAAAGAGCCAGGGAAAAGGCGGTGGACAGCGCTGTGGTGATGCTTAATGAGAGCGTGACCGGTTATTCTTCCTTTCGGATCTTAAACAGGGATACGTCTACTCAGGACCAGGGGACTCACTATACGTTAATGCCCGTATGGAATTATGTATATAACTATAGAGGGCGGACATATCAGTATTATATTAACGGGCAGACCGGGAAAGTAGTGGGGACGACGCCGGTGTCCAAGGGGAAAGTAGCGGCATACGGAGCAACCATATGGGGATTTTTTTTCCTGATTCTGACAATGATAAAATTTATGGGAGGACTTTAGGATGAAAGAATGGTTTCGGTATTTCAGATTCTGGTTCCTCATTTTAGCCATTGCAGCGGCGGTATTTTTTGTGACGCGTTTTATTTCCGGAAGAAAAGGCGCACAGACGGATGTTACCAGAATTAACGAGGTCTGTACGGAAACGGAGCGGGTGTTTGACTATGCGGATGTATTGACGGAGGAAGAGGAAGATAAGCTGCGCGAATTAATTGCAGAAAGAGAAAAGCGGACGCAGTGTGATATTGTGCTTGTGATTATGAATGAATCCCTGGAGGAATATGCAAGACAGTACGATTCCAATGCTTACGGCAATGATTATACGATGATCAAAGCCGACAATTTTTACGACGAACACGGTTTTGGATGGAATAAATTTCAGGAGAGCGACGACGGGGACGGCGTTTTGCTGCTGGATAACTGGTATCGGGAGAGCGACGGGAAAGTGTATACATGGTTTTCCACCTCCGGAAAGGCGGAAACGAGATATTCTACGTATATGATCGATCATCTTCTGGATGAGGTTTACCGGTATATTAAAACAGATCCTTATAAAGCGTACCGCGCTTATGTGGAAACATTCTATAAGGATATGACGTCCGATAATCCCCAGGGAAGCGCCGACGCTATGGAATTCCCATGGATTGCCGTAATCGTTATTGCTACGGTTGCAGCGGTTATTTTTATCGTGATAAATCTTTCCGGCAGGGAGGGAAAAAAGACGACCCGGGTGGATACATATCTGCAGGGAAAAGCCCCTGTATTTTCGGTAAGAGACGACCATTTCCTGCGAAAAACAACGACAAAGCGCCGGATTGAAACTTCTTCCGGCAGCAGCAGCGGAGGATACGGCGGCGGGGGCGGACATCATACCTCTTCAGGCGGTCATTCTCATGGGGGAGGCGGACGAAGCCGATAAGTAATTAATACGGACGTTAAAAAAGAACCCGGTTAAACGGGTTCTTTTAATGTTCTTATTTGATCTGCGGATGCATCAGCCGCAATACATCCGTATTGAATGAAATATTAAGCCATTTTATTAACGGCAAGAGCAAGGCGTGATACCTTTCTGGAAGCGTTATTTTTGTGATAAACGCCCTTGGAAGCCGCGCTTTCAATCAGTTTGGTTGCAGAAACCAATGCGGTCTGGGCAGCAGCCTTATCACCGCTTTCAATTGCAGCAAATACTTTTTTCATTGCTGTTTTAACGCTGGATCTGATCGATTTATTTCTCTCAGTTTTTGTTCTGGAAACTAAAATTCTCTTCTTTGCAGATTTAATGTTAGCCAAGACTTATACCTCCATAATCTATTCTGTTGTTCAGTCGGAAAAATATATTGTTTACATGTAACCAGACACGGAGAGCTAATGTAAACATACGCATATTATTGTAGAGGAAGTCCGCAAAACTGTCAATACATATTTTTACTATTTTTGTAAAAGATAAAAAAAACTGAAAAAAAGGATGTATGGAGATGGGAAGTTTTCAAATCAGAACAGACCTGGCTCTGGAAGCCAGGGAAAACATTGAGGAAAATGAAGGTGAAATCCATGGCGTACGGTATGAAGAAAAGTATGACGAGAAGAAAGACGTTAAAGTTACGAGGGTCGTCATCGATACGAAAAACGGCGCAAAGGCTATGGGAAAACCCATGGGTACGTATGTAACCATGGAAGCGCCGGGAATGTTGGAGCCGGACGAAGATTATCATCGCGAAATATCCGTATGTCTGGCAGAACAGTTAAAAGAACTGATTCCGCATATGGATGCGGAACAGTCGATACTGGTGGTGGGACTCGGAAACAGAGACGTTACCGCAGACGCGCTGGGCCCGCATGTGGTGGATAATCTCTTTATTACAAGGCATGTTGTTAAAGAATACGGAAAAGCCGCTTATAACGCGTCGAAAATGAACCTGATCAGCAGTATGGAGCCTGGTGTTATGGCAAAAACGGGTATGGAGACTGCCGAGATTATAAAAGGAGTGGTTATGCAGACCGCTCCGGATGTACTGATTGTTATCGATGCCCTGGCAGCCCGCAGTATACGCCGGTTAAACCGTACAATACAGATTACCGATACGGGTATCCAGCCGGGATCGGGAGTGGGAAACCACCGTAACGCCCTGACAAAAGAAAGTCTTGGGATACCGGTTATTGCAATCGGCGTGCCTACCGTTGTGGACGCGGCTACAATTGTGGGAGACGCTCTGGAACGTCTGGCAAAAGAATGCGGGGATTCCGGCAGCAACGTACGGCTGGGGGAATATCCCAAAACATTTACCGAGCTTGGCAATATGTATGTAACGAGCAAGGATATAGATGCGGTGATTAAGCGGCTGGGATACACTCTTTCCGAAGGCATTAATATTGCGTTGGAGATGTCATAAGACAAGACTGAAAACGCATATACTTGTCTATGTGGGGAAAAGAGGTGTGTCTGTGAGAGTCCCTGTTATAAAAGAGAAGAAGAAAATTTGGGCGGCAGGTTTTTGTGTTTTGGGAATTATGCTGCTGTTACCTATAAGTGTTCCGAGTGATGAGCGCGGTGAAAAGACAGGTTATCAGAAAGAAACGGCGTGGAAGAAAAACAAAAGCGGTATTTGCGAACTGGCCGGGAAGGAAATTCTAACGTTTCTGGCGCCTGTCTTTCCTTTCGCAACGCAGGACGGAATCCGCGGATACGGCAGTTTGATGGAGTCTGCGTTTCTGTCGCAGATTCCCGTTTTTTCCTATGCAAGGGAAAACGGGCAGCGGGAACTGCCGGTTCAGGATGAAGACGCGTGGCGGCAGATGCTGTTAACGGAAGAGGAAGAAAAAGAGGACGACGCACAGAAAGACATGGTAGAAGAACAAGATATTGAAGAGGCTTTAACAATGGAAGAAGCTTTGCAAAAGGAAAACGAGACAGCCAGAGCAAAGGAACAGATTCAGGAGGAAGAAATAAACGTCGAGGAGCTCCCAAATGAAATAAGTGAGGGCATATTTATTCCCCATGAACGGCAGCTTACCTATAATCTGGCGGACTATCAGGATTTTACCGCTCTTTTTGATACTTTTTACGCGATGGACAGCAATACCATGATCGGACAGGATCAACTGAATCTGGAAAGTCTGCTGGGACCGGATGTTACGGTAAAAAAAGATGCTCCGGGGCCGCAGATTCTGCTTTACCATACACATTCCCAGGAAGCGTTTGTCGATTCGGTGCCGGGAGACAAATCCACCACGATCGTAGGGGCGGGCGATAAATTGGCTGAACTTTTGACAGAGCAGTATGGGTATTCGGTTCTGCATCATACGGGGGAATATGACCTGCCGGGCAGAGACGGCGCCTATAACCGCTCGCTTCCCGCACTGGAACAGATTTTGGCGGAAAATCCAAGTATTCAAATTATTATCGACTTACATAGAGACGGCATCAGCGAAGACCGGAAGCTGGTGACCGATCTGGATGGCAGGCCCACGGCCAGGTTTATGTTTTTTAACGGGCTTAGCAGAACAAAGAGCACAGGCGATATCGATTATTTAAAAAATCCATATCAGGCGGAGAATCTCGCTTTGTCATTTCGTTTGGAAATGGCCGCCGGAGAATTTTATCCGGGACTTACCAGAAAAATATATCTGAACGGATATCGGTACAATATGCATTTGCGGAAAAGTCTGTTGATTGAATTGGGAGCCCAGACCAATACGGTGGAGGAAATCATGAATGCCATCGATCCTCTTGCGCATATACTCGATCTCGTTTTATCGGGAGAATCCACACAATAAAGGATATTGCATATCCTGCCTGTTTTTGCTAAAATAAAGCACAGTATGAGGAAGAAAGAGGAACCATTATGTCAGAAACAGATCAGAGCAGGATACGTAATTTTTGTATTGTGGCCCATATCGATCACGGCAAGTCTACGCTGGCAGATCGGATTATAGAAAAAACAGGCCTTCTTACCAGCCGGGAGATGCAGGCGCAGGTGCTTGACAATATGGAACTGGAACGGGAGAGAGGCATTACCATCAAGGCGCAGACCGTACGTACCGTCTACAGGGCGAAAGACGGGGAGGAATACATTTTTAACCTGATCGATACGCCGGGGCATGTGGATTTCAATTATGAAGTAAGCCGCAGCCTTGCGGCCTGCGACGGCGCCATACTGGTGGTGGACGCCGCCCAGGGAATTGAAGCCCAGACACTTGCCAACGTTTATCTGGCTCTGGATCATAACCTGGATGTTTTTCCGGTAATCAATAAGATCGACCTTCCCAGCGCCCAGCCGGAGCGTGTGATTGAAGAGATTGAGGATGTGATCGGGATCGAGGCGCAGGACGCGCCTTTGATTTCCGCTAAGAACGGCGTGGGAATCGAGGATGTGCTGGAACAGATTGTAAATAAGATACCGGCTCCCGGAGGCAGCTCGGACAACCCCCTGCAGGCTTTGATTTTTGATTCCCTGTATGATTCTTATAAAGGTGTAATTGTTTTCTGCCGGATTATGGAGGGAACGGTTAAAAAGGGAACGCCTGTCCGCATGATGGCTACCGGTGCCGTTGCGGAAGTCGTTGAAGTCGGTTATTTCGGAGCCGGACAGTTTATTCCCTGCGAAGAGCTTTCCGCGGGAATGGTAGGCTATATCACCGCATCCATCAAGAACGTAAAGGATACGGCAGTGGGGGATACCATTACCAATGATAAGGCTCCCTGCAACAAACCGCTTCCCGGATATAAAAAAGTGAATTCCATGGTGTACTGCGGCATGTATCCGGCCGACGGGGCGAAGTATCCGGATCTGCGGGATGCGCTGGAAAAATTGCAGCTTAACGACGCCGCCCTTCAATTTGAGCCCGAAACCTCCATTGCTTTGGGGTTTGGTTACCGCTGCGGTTTTCTGGGGCTGCTGCATCTGGAAATTATCCAGGAACGGCTGGAGCGGGAATATAATCTGGATCTGGTTACAACCGCTCCGGGAGTTATTTATAAAGTCCATAAGAATAACGGCGATGTGATCGAACTTACCAATCCGTCCAATCTGCCCGATCCTTCGGAGATCGCATATATGGAAGAACCCGTAGTTAACGCGGAGATCATGGTCACCACAGAATTTATAGGTTCCATTATGGAACTGTGCCAGGAGAGAAGAGGACGCTATCTTGGCATGGAATACATGGAAGAGACGCGCGCGCTTTTAAAATACGAACTGCCCCTGAATGAAATTATCTATGATTTCTTCGACGCATTGAAATCCCGTTCCAGAGGCTATGCTTCTTTTGACTATGATATAAAAGGCTATGAGGAATCCAGGCTGGTTAAGCTGGATATTCTGATCAATCATGAGGAAGTGGACGCTCTCTCCTTTATCGTGCATGCGGACAGCGCCTATGAGCGGGGCAGGAAAATGTGTGAGAAATTAAAAGACGAAATTCCCAGGCATCTTTTTGAAATTCCCATTCAGGCGGCTGTCGGCGGCAAAATCATTGCCAGAGAAACCGTGAAGGCCATGCGCAAGGATGTGCTTGCCAAGTGTTACGGAGGAGATATCACCCGTAAGAAAAAGCTTCTGGAGAAACAAAAAGAAGGCAAAAAAAGAATGCGTCAGATCGGCAATGTAGAAATTCCACAGAAAGCGTTTATGAGCGTTTTAAAGCTGGATGACAAAAAATAACAGATGTTTTTAAAGGTTCCGTATTATGCAAAGCTTAAGTCTTTATATTCACATTCCCTTTTGTGTGAAAAAATGTGATTATTGTGATTTCCTGTCCGCCCCGGCTTCCGAAGAGGTAAAAGAACGGTATATGCAGGCTCTTTTTTCCGAAATCAAAAGCAGAGGGAAGCGTTTTGCGAACTGCCGGACGGAAACTGTTTTTATCGGCGGCGGTACGCCGAATGTGATTGCGCCTGAAAAAATCCGTGAACTGCTGGAGCATGTGAGAGAAGCTTTTCATGTCTGCGGCGATGCCGAGATAACGATGGAATTGAATCCGGGGGCGGCGGGAGGAACCGAAGCCTTCCGCCAGTATAAAGAAGCCGGCATAAACCGGCTCAGTATCGGCCTGCAGTCGGCAAAGGATGAAGAACTGCGGCTTCTGGGCCGTATTCATACGTTTTCCCAGTTTGAGAAAACCTGGAGCGAGGCAAGGGAAGCGGGTTTTACCAACCTAAATGCGGATCTCATATACGCGCTGCCGGGACAGACTGTGGAAAGCTGGCGGCAGACGCTTGAAACCGTATGCGCCGCAGGACCGGAGCATATTTCGGCATACGGTCTGATCCTGGAAGAGGGAACGCCGTTTTTTGAGCGGTACGCCTCTTTGACAAAGGCGGAAGAGGAAAAGCGGGAAGAGAGGGACCGGCAGATGTATGCGCTGACGGAACGGGTGCTTTCGGAGGCCGGATATGCCCGCTACGAAATCTCCAATTATGCCAGAGAAGGAAAAGCATGTCGTCATAACCTTGTGTACTGGAATCGGGGAGAATATCTGGGAGTAGGAACCGGGGCGGCTTCACTAATAAATAACACACGTTTTAATAACACGTCTGATTTAATTACATATATTCAAAATCATGGAATTTTCCCCTATCAGAATATCCAAAGTTTATCGGAGCAGGAACAGATGGAAGAATTTATGTTTCTGGGACTGCGCCTTATTAAAGGCGTGGAGATGGAACGATTCAGACGGCTTTTTCATAAGGAGATTGAATCCGTTTACGGAGCGGTTCTTGAGAAAAATTACAGGGACGGATTGTTAAAATGTGAAGATGGCAGAATCTTTCTGACTTCCAGGGGACTGGATCTGAGTAACTATGTTTCGGCGCAGTTTTTGTTTTAAACGCACATGTTTTAATTGGAAAAATATCTTGTACAACCTTCAAAACACATGTATACTATATGGAAAGGCACTTACACTGTCCCAGAGTCATACACTATAATAAATTGACTTTGGGGGCTTGTGCTTGAAGACATTTCAAAAACCGTTATCTTCCGAGGAAGAAGCCGGTTACATTCAGGCTCTGAAAACTGGGTGCAGCGAGGAAGCCGTTAAGGCGAAAGAAATCCTGATCGAGCACAATCTGAGGCTGGTGGCCCATATAGCTAAAAAATATCAGAATGTGGATGAGGACATGGAAGATCTGATATCGATTGGCACGATCGGGCTGATTAAGGCCGTCGGGACCTTTGATGCCGGTAAAGGCAGGCTGGCTACATATGCCTGCCGCTGTATAGATAACGAACTTCTTATGATGCTGCGGGCGAAGAAAAAGTCCTCCAGAGAGGTCTCTCTTTATGAGCCGATCGGCACGGATAAGGAAGGCAATGAAATCAATCTCCTCGATATTATTGAACAGCAGCAGACAGACATTGTAGAAGAGATGGAGCTTTGTGAGAACATTAAGAAAATGTTTTGTTATCTGGAAGAATGCCTGACGGAGCGCGAGCGGAACATTATCAATATGCGCTACGGACTTACAACGGGAGAGGAAATTACCCAGTGTGAGATCGGAGAACAGATGGGCATATCCAGAAGCTACGTATCCAGGATTGAAAAAAAGGCGTTGGAGAAGCTCCGGCAAAAATTCATACAGGGAAGTGGAGAAAAAACCGATGCTATTTGTAAAGACCAATGATTTAAAGGCGGGAATGAGACTGGCGAGACCGGTATATAACAGGCATGGCGTTTTGCTTTATGAGCGGGATTCCAAGCTCAGTGTGAGCGCTATTAACAGTATCCGGAATTTTGGACTGTTGGGAATTTATGTGTTAGAGCCGGCGGAGCCGGTACCGCCCATGACGGCAGAGGATGTTGAGTTTGAACGTTTTCAGACGATGACGGCCTTTTCCATAGCGGAGGAACTGAACGGGATTCTGCTGACGGGAAAGGCTGACAAGATGCAGTCTATTCCCGCCGTGATTATAAAAAATCACGCCTATCTTGATAAAAAAATAAATTTTATTCAGAATTTGAGAAGCCGTGAAGATTATACCCAAAAACATTCTCTGAATGTGGCGATTCTTTGCGCGATGCTTACGCGCGCCATGAATATCCGGCAGGAGGAACAGCTTCAGACAATTATTGCGGCTGTTGTGCACGATATAGGAAAGCTCCGCGTGAACAGAGACGTGGCGGACTGCGATGAACTGACGGACGAAAAGCGGGCCCGTCTTACGGCGGCCGAAATTTCCGGCTACGATATGATCGAAAGAACTTTTTCGGAGGGAACGGCAATTCGGAGGATTTGCGCCCAGAGCCAGAAAATTCTGGAGGACTGCATACGGCAGAACCAGGATACGCAGGCAATGAAGATGGTTACGGGAAGCAAAATTCTTGCGGTGGCGGGAACATATGATTCCCTGACCGCCATGCAGCTTGGCAAGCCGCCGGTGTCTGAGATCAAAGCGCTTAAGTATTTGATGGAACAGTCTGAGTATTATGATCCCCAGGTAGTCAGGGCGCTGGTAAAGGTAATCAATATTCTGGTACCCGGCATCAGCGTGGAACTTACGAATGGAAGCAAGGCGTTAGTCATAACGGAAAATAAAGAGAATTTTCTGCGTCCCGTTGTTTTGGATTTTAAAGATAATAAAGTGCTGGATTTAAGCGTTCCCTCGGTTTACAAAAAGGTTCAGATTGAGGACATTATGCGAACTATGGATAACCGGCATATAATGGATACCGCGACGCTGCGGACTTACGGCTTTAAGGTAGAAGAGCCGGAGTATATATAAATGGAAGATGCAGGAGGATCAGACATGCCTACAATTGAGGAAATACTTCGGGCGGCAAAAGAGGCGGGCGCTTCGGATGTACATATTACCGTTGGGATTCCGCCCAAGATGCGGGTAAACGGCAAATTAATTACCATGAATTACGCAAAGATGCTGCCTGCGGATACGCTGGAAATCGTTCTGGAGATTATGAAACCCAATCAGAGAGAGAAATTTGAAGAACACGGCGAGTACGATATGTCCTTTTCCATACCGGATTTGGGACGATACCGTGTTAATGCATACAGGCAGAGAGGTTCCGTGGCTATGGCTTTCCGACTGGTAGGAACCAAGATCCCTGCTCCGGAGGAACTGGGAGTACCGGAATCCGTCGTTGATCTGTACCAGCGAAAAAGAGGACTGATTCTGGTTACAGGTCCTACAGGAAGCGGTAAGTCCACAACCCTTGCGGCGATTATCGATAAGATTAATAATAACAGGGATTCCCATGTCATTACGCTGGAAGACCCTATTGAATACCTGCATCAGCATAAAATGGCTATGGTGAACCAAAGGGAGATCGGGCTGGATTCGGAGAATTACGCGAATGCGCTTCGGGCTGCGCTGCGTGAAGATCCGGATGTAATTCTGGTGGGAGAGATGCGTGATTTTGAAACCATCAGCGTAGCCATTACGGCGGCCGAGACGGGACATTTGGTTCTATCCACGTTACATACCATTGGCGCAGCCAGCACCGTAGACCGTGTAATCGATGTTTTTCCGCCTCATCAACAGCAGCAGATCCGTGTACAGTTTGCCAATGTTTTAGAGGCGGTTATTTCCCAGCAGCTGATTCCCACTGCCGACGGAAGGGGAAGAGTGGCGGCGTTTGAAGTACTGCACGCCAACCATGCCGTGCGTAATCTGATTCGGGAAGGCAAATCACATCAGCTGGCAAGCGTTATGCAGACGAACCGTAAGTTAGGCATGATTACCATGGATGACGCGATTATCCAGTTGTATTACGAGGGAAAGATCGAACGTGAAATGGCGGTGCAGTTTGCCCAGGACCCGGACGGAATGGAGACCAAAATTTAATTTGTCCAATCAGAGGAAGAAAGGCGGACAACCCTTTCTTCCTCCGTACAATGGTAATCTACGTGCAACATTCTTTTATTCAATTCAAATATCTGATTTATTCTGAGTATTTCATGATTTTTCCATGAGATGATACCAAAACAGTAAAAGGAGGATTTTTTAGTATGTTCGTAACAATTGAATCCGGCGTTTTATGCGGCATGGAGTGTATTCCCGTGCGTGTGGAAGTGGACGTGGCCAGAGGTCTGCCGTGCTTTGAGATGGTAGGATATCTGGGAAGCGAAGTACGGGAAGCAAGGGAGCGGGTCCGGGTGGCGCTTAAAAATATCGGAATCGACCTGCCGCCCATGCGCGTTACCGTGAATCTGGCGCCTGCTAACGTACATAAAGCGGGAACAGCCTTTGATCTGCCCATTGCGGTCGGCGTTATGGCGGCCACAAACCGTCTGGCCTGTCAATCCTTTCAGAATATTCTGATGCTCGGGGAGATTGGACTGGGAGGCGAAATCCGTTCCGTGAAAGGCGTTCTGCCCATGGTTAAACAAGCGGCAGAAAAAGGCATTACGCAATGCATCATTCCGAAAGATAATGAAAAAGAAGGTGCGGTATCGGGACGCATGAAAGTCGCCGGGGTTAAACATTTACGTCAGGTACATGATTACTTTAATCTGCCGCCCGAAAAAAGAGACGGATACCTGCCGCCCGTATCCGTTCCGGCACAGGAACTGCTCCGGCAGAGAAAACAGGATGTTCCTGATTTTTCTGATATTTCCGGTCAGGAAGGAGTAAAACGTGCCGCCCAGATAGCTGCCGCGGGATTCCATCATATTCTGATTATCGGGCCGCCCGGCGCGGGAAAAACCATGATTGCAAAGCGGATTCCCGGAATACTCCCCCCTCTTAACATAGAAGAGTGTCTGGAGATTTCTGAGGTTTACAGTGTCGCAGGCTTATTAAACGAAAAGAGACCTCTTATAACGGAACGACCTTTTTTGAGTCCACATCACACCATTTCTGAACAGGCCCTTACAGGCGGCGGACAGATTCCCCGTCCGGGCGTAATCAGCCTTGCACATCACGCCGTCCTCTTTCTGGACGAATTCGGCGAATTTAAACGAAAAACCCTGGATATTTTAAGACAGCCCCTGGAAGAAAAAGAAGTGCATATTGCGAGAACCTACGGAAACTATACGTATCCGGCGGATTTTATGATGACTGCCGCCATGAATAGTAGTATAGATCATAGCGGACAAAATTATAATTTAGGAATCCTCGGAAATACCTTGATTTCGAAGGCGTCAGCATGAGTACGGCCGCGTATGCTTTTAGTATATTCGATTCTTTCAACGACTTCTTTTATCAGCTGGTTCTTCTGTTCCGAATTTTCCATAGTATCATATTTATTTAATAAAGAGTGGATACGGGGTAACAGCAGTGTCTTGGAATCTTCATATTCCTTGATTCTAACGAGTTCTGCGTTAGCAGTGCTTAATTTATCATTTAGACTATTTAATTGCGAGTTAAGGGCATCCGAGCGCGCTCTGAACACGTCCAGAGTATAGACGCCCTGTTCTAAAAAATCATAGGCGTTATTCAGCTGCTTCTGTGTTTTTTTTATGTCCTTTTCTATATTCTCAACAGTATTCGATAGGGAACCTTTCATGATCGTGTAATCAGGTTCGCAGGACTTTGATGTTATACTATACCCATCTGCCCACTTTTTTAGGGAATCTAAAAACCTTTCCTCCACCAGATCAATATAAGATCCTTTACAAGTACAATTTACGTTATGACAGTACAAAGAACGTCTGCCGGTTTTATCAGCAGTGCGCAACCGTAAATTTCTGCCACACATACCGCACGTAATGATACCACAAAACGGGTTCTGCAGATCATAAGTTTTTCGCAGGTGTGGGACGTAGTTTATCTTCTTTTTCTCAAGTGACTGCATGTAAACAGATTCGCTTATTATGGCCTCATGCAATCCAGGACAAACCATTTTCTGATCGCTGTTATTTTCTTCCACAATCTTTACTTTCCCGCCAGTTACAACTTTCTTTTGCTTCCGGCGCATGAAGACAACCTTGCCGGTATAGGTTTCATCCCCCAGTATTTTCGTTATGTGACTTTCGTTCCAGGGTTTGCCAAATTGGTTTAAATAACCCATGGCATTAAGTTTCTTTGCGATAAGATACGATCCGAAATCCTGATGTACTCCGTTTTCGCAAGTGCCATTTACATATAAATCAAAAATCAAGCGGACCACATCAGCCTGATCCGGAACAATTTTTAAGGAAAACCCTTTTTGCTTATCCAGTTTATAGGTCTGATATCCATAGGGGGCATTTCCACCTACATACTTGCCTTCCCGGACTGCATCAAGGCGTCCGTTAAACAGCCGGCGTTTTATTATACGGTATTCCCGCCGCCCCATCTTCAATCCGAATTCGGCATACTCTTCATCAAATTCGTCGGAAAAGTCATAGGTTTTTAATGGGGTAATTATCTTGGTACCAGAATACTTAAACGTATTGGATACGATCCCCTGATCAATGCTGTCACCACGGCATAGACGGTCCAGATCGGTTACAACGACGCCGTCATACATCCCGGTTTCTACAAGATGCAAAAGCTTAATCATTTCCGGCCGTTCCGTAATGGAATCAGCTGATACAACCTCAAAAAGCACCTGATCCACGTATACACCGGCAGACGCACAAAAAGCATCCAGACGGGCTTTATGCCTCTGCAGGGTTTGTTCAATTGGTTCGTTTATAAAGTCCCTGTCTGCCCTGGATTTTCGCAGGTACATAAGATTTTTGCTTGTGCTCATGCTGTAAGACTCCTTTCTTGCGACGTCGCAACTTTTTTGGGTATAAAAAAGACAGCCTGTCTCTTGCAGACCGTCACCGCAGATGTTATAATTGTATTGGTGAGCAATTATATTGCGGATGAAACGTGATATAAAATTTATCAAAAGCCGTTCCTGTTGGCGCAGGGGCGGTTTTTGTTATTTTCTTAATTTAAAAACGCCGATCATCGTCAGGATTTTCTATGTCCGGTGTTGCGTCTATGGAGTATATTTTTGATAAATCAGTCGCGTACTCTACTAATTTATCTTTACCGGCGTCTGAGAGTAACCCCCAGTAAAAATAAAGCCTCTGAAAATACGCGTCCTTGGCCATTTTGGCGTGAAGGACAGCACTAGACTCAGAAAAAGGATCGTCGTATCCCATAAGATAAGCCGGTGTTGTATTTAAAACGTCAGAAAATTCTAGAACCTTTAACTGAGGTATATCGTTAATTCCCATTTCAATCTTATTTATAGAGGACTTGGATTTATATCCAACTAGCCGAGCCAGCTCTTCTTGTGTAAGGCCTAATTTTTCCCTACATTCCTTTATTTTTATTCCGATAGTTGAAGACGTATTGTCCAAACCCATAAGATAAGAAGGGGAACACTCAAGTACCTTTGCCATATTTGCAATTGTGCTTCTTTTAATATTCTCAACTCTGCCGTTCTCATATTTGGCTATTGCTGATGCTTGCAGGCCAATTTTTTCACCTAGTTCAGTTTGCGTATATCCCATAATTTTGCGGCGTTCTTTTATACGTTCGGCCATTCCCATGTTGCTAATCTCCTTTCGAATGTCTTAATTTTACAACAGCTATAGCAATAATGCAAGTTATTTTGAAAAAAATGTCTTGTAAAGACAAAAATACGATTGACAATTGAAAACCGCAATGCTATTATAAAAATGTCTTAAAAAGACAAAAACAAACGGAGGTGATATGATGAATAAGCTTAAACTTGAATCAGTTATGCGTTTACATGGTGATACGGGAACGTCATTAGCGAAATTTCTAAACATGGCGAGAAGCACGTTTTCCGCAAAAATCAATGAAACAAATGGGGCTGAATTTACACAGGGTGAAATCAGTAAGATCAGAAAGAAATATGCGCTTACCCCTGATGAAGTGACAGAAATTTTTTTTGGTGAAAAATTGTCTGAATTAGACAATTACAAGGTGGTATAGGTGAGAGAAGATGGAAGTGTATAAAAAAGTAATAGCAAGCTGTTTCACAGACAGCCAGATTCCTATTCTGAAACAGGCTTTACGTACAGGTGTGCCGGTGTATCTTTACGGGCACGGACTTGGAAAGTCTCTGCTGGCGGAGACCTTCAGAAATGCTGGATATAATGTGTCAGAACCCGGCGATCGGCTGGATGCGCTTGGTCCCATGGATATGGTTGATATGGACGGTATGGTTGCTTTTTGTGTAAGAAATGCACCAAAAGAAAGGATATCGGGTGTATTCGATACCCTTTTGAAGTGTCCGGATGAAATTGCTGAGTGGGTCAATCAGTAAAGTGTATTTTACCAATATTAAAACGCCAGTTTGCTTCACCGGTATCCGGTATTTGCACTGCTTTGTAACCGGACGCTACCATTGCTTCCATGAAACACTGAGAAGTTATGTGATGATTTTTGTCTGAACCGGTCAGGCGGTTAAATCTGGCTTTTAGACCGTAGGCCGAATACTGGGGGTTAATATTTTGAACCTGATGGAAGTTTTCGGCAATATAGTTAAGGAGCAGTAGCTTGTCTTCATCCTGCAGATCATTAAAAGAATTTGCGTTAGGCAACATATAGAAGTTCTCCTTTTTTATACTCGGCTCTGGCGGGAGCCTGTAAAGAGATTATAGCAGATACCGGAAAATTATTACAGACAAAATTAGTTAACAGAGAGGTGAGAGAAGAAATGTTAAAGAAAATCTATCAGGAATTAGCGGCGATAAGGACGGAGCTCCAGGCCATGAACAAAAGAGCGGAGTCCAAAGATGCTCCGGTATCGGCTCGTAAGCCTTACAGCACAACTTATGCGGCCCATGTCGACGCGAGAAAGACGGACTCTGACTGGTTCCGGTTCGAATTATTAACGGAAGGGGAGGACGAACGGGTCCGCCTGGAAGAGACCATTGCAAAGCATGACCTTTCCAGGCAGGATTTAGCAGTTATTTTGTTCGGTCTTCGCGTTCGACCTGAATTCGGGAAAAAAGATTTTGGTATTTAACCGAACAGTAACCTAATAGGTCTTTTAGGTCTTCCTTATTCTGGATATTGCTGTATGTACCTACTAATTCCCTGTGCGGATGCGTCAGCCAGACATAAAGGGTGCAGTCCAAAGGCACCTTATGAAGACCGGAAACCTCAAATTCAAACTGCTTAAGAGGACGGTATATTACAGATTCCCCGTCTATGGTTCTGATCTGGTATGGTTTGCCCAGATAATTAAGGACTTCATCGATTTTTAACATAGTCAGTCTCCTTTCTGTAATATTTCAGCAGGGCAGTGCTGATAAGGAGATTATAGCAGATTTTGGAAAAGCATTACAGACAAAATTAGTTAACAGGAAGGAGGGAAGCTACTTGAAAGCAATGGAGTTTGATGTAGGAAATACCCACATAGAGATCTGGGACGACTACGTAATCCATGATCCGGAAAAAGTACAGGAGATACTTGACCGGATCGGGATGATAGGGGCCAAGGTTCCCACAAAAGAAAGGGGCCCCGACAGAGCGGCAACTCTAATCGGGGCAATGTAACCAATAAATGATCATAATAATGGATACGCCTGCATTATAGCACGTATTCTGATAAAAAACAATATCCTATGCCTTTACCGCGGTGTACAGACACCGCACATTAATTCCCCTTTTTACATAGAGCGCACAGTACCCCCTTTCTGTGCGCCGCGGTAAGGGCGTAGGAAAAGAGGTATAAGCTGTGAGAAAAAACTTAAAAGAGGCCCGCCAGAAAGCGGGCATGACACAAAAAGAAGTCGCTGAATATCTGGGTATGACAGAGAGGGCATATCAAAGAATTGAAAACGGTGAAAGGTTAGGGACTATTGAAACGTGGGACCTATTGGAGGATTTATTTAAAATCCATCAGCGAATATTAAGGGAAATTTCTTCCGATTAGGGCATCAAGGGATATTTTAAAAAAATCTGCAATTCGTACCAATGTATCAATATTTGGTTCTCTTTCACCGGATTCGTACCTTTGATAAGAACGCGGCGTTATGCCGATAAGTTCAGCCATTTGTTTTTGCGTACAACCATATAATTCCCTTTGATGTTTAAGCCGTTCATTAAATTGCATTGAGTACCTCCTAAAAGTGTTGACACGACCAAAAAGGACGTGTATACTAAGAATGGGAACACGACCAAAAAGGACGTGTATACTAAATAGGTATACTAAAATTTTATTTTAACACATTTAAGGAGGAAAGCCAATGTTATCACAAGAAATCGCAGCTATAGAGCGTGAAAACCGCGCATTAAAGGAGATCATCAGGGAATTAAAAGAAAAAATGGAACGGGCATCAGTACCCAAACCGAAGAGCTGTCAATTCTGCAAAAACTACGTACAGCATTATATAGAAGGCGGAGCAGCATTTACTTCCAAATTTGTACCAATCAACGAAGGACATTGCATAAGCGGGGTTCCGATCAAAAAAGGAGGAAAGCGCCGCCCAAGTCCGGAAGACACCTGCCCATATTTTGAGCTAGGGACAATGAATACAAAATTTTTAGAAGGATGAGGGAAAAATAGTGTATGAAATACAAAAAAGAAGTAAGACAAACCCTAATATATGGTACATGATTGCGCAGACAGACACCCTTATGTGGGCAGAAAAAATAGTAGAAGATTTAAGTATTTTTGAAACTGGGGAATTCAGGTGGTCGATCGAGAAAGGAGGAAATACCAATTGAAATTACATAACATCCTGTATACTACCGGATTTATCTGCCTGTTTGCTGTGACACCAGCAGCGGACCGTTGGATGCAGGGCAGGACAAGCTTTATAACACCGATTATCTTTCTTGTTCTGGCCGGAATTGCATGGCGCTTCGGGGTAAAAGAGGATGGAGGACACAGGAAAAACGTCAGGAAAGGAGGATAAGCATCTATGGGAGAACGTATATGTCCTTACTGCGGCGCACGTCTGGACCCAGATGAAAAATGCGACTGCCAGGAAGAGGGGCAGAAAGAAAGTCCCGCGCCGGATGACAGCAGGACTAACCAAAAACCAATATTATTATAACATCAGAAAGGAAATAATGCAATGAATGAAATTAGAATAACCATTGAAGGTCTTCAGGACCTTACCGCAGCCATCAACCGCCTTGCCGGACAGCATAGCCCGGCAGGCATAACACTGGCACCAGCAGGACAGACCCCGGGGGTTCCGTCAGCGTCAACGCAGACAGCACCCGTACAGGTGCTGTTCCAGACAGGACAGCCCTCGGGTGTAACTGTTCCTGTACAGCAGCAACAGCCGTACCAGCAGCCAGTTCAGCCGGCGCCATTCCAAACAGCCCAGCAGCAGCCAGGTCCCCTGCCGACTACCGCCGTAGCGCCGGGATACACCTATGACCAGCTGGCAGTAGCCGCAGCAGGACTCGTTAACCAGGGAAAACAGCAGCAGCTCCATGAAATACTGCAGTCCTTCGGTGTAGTAGCAATGACCGATATCCCGAAAGAGCGCTACGGGGAGTTTGCCGCAGCCATGAAAGCGAAAGGAGCGGTGATCTGATGCCGGAAACAGCAGAAAAACGGGAACATGCCCTGCTTTCCGCTTCTGCCGCGCATAAATGGCTGCACTGCACCCCTTCCGCCAGACTGGAGGACGCCCTGCCGGATAAAGCCGGGAAGGCCGCGGAAGAGGGGACTCTGGCACACGCCGTCTGCGAGCTGAAGTTAAGCAGGCTGTTTACGGACCGAAACATGAGTACCAGAACCTATAATTCCCGGATGAAAAAGTTCCAGAAAGATCCTTTATACGATCCGGAAATGGAACGTTTTACCGACCAATACGTGGAATACGTAAAAGACCTTGCCTACGCCATGCCGCAGGCCCCCTCCCTGATGATTGAAAAACGCCTGGACTACGGGGAGTGGGCACCGGAAGGCTTCGGTACCGGTGACTGTGTCATGCTGCAGGGGAACGCACTCCACATTATTGATTTTAAATATGGAAAGGGTGTGCCGGTATCCGCCGAAGGGAACCCGCAGCTTGCCCTGTATGCTTTGGGAGCAGTCCGCGAATTTGGCTTTATTTATCCCATCGAACAGGTTACCCTGCATATCGTGCAGCCCCGCATTAACAATACATCCAGCTGGACCACTACCAGAAAGGAACTCCTGGACTGGGGGGATTACGTAAAAGGACGCGCAGAGCTGGCATATAGGGGCGAAGGCGATTTCGTGGAAGGGAAATGGTGCGACAGCTGCTTCTGTAAAATTGCCGGCACCTGCAGGAAACGGGCGCAGAACAACATGGCGCTTATGGAACAGGCATGGGACAGCAGCACGAACCGCGCGGTGGATCCGGCCACTCTCACCGACAAGGAAGTGGGGCAGATCCTGAAAAAGGCACAGTTTCTGGCTTCCTGGGTAAAAAAGCTGGAGGCCTACGCCCTTAACACTCTTGTAAGCGGGGGGGAAATCCCCGGATGGAAGCTTGTAGAAGGCCGCAGTAACCGGGCTTTTACCGATACGGATGCCGCGATCCGCGCTGCTGTGTCAGCAGGCTATGAAGAAGCCCTGTTCTACGAAAGGAAGCCGGTGACCCTGACCGAAGCGGAAAAGATTATCAGCAAAGACATATGGGCATCCGCCATAGCCCCGTACGTAGAGAAGCCGCCGGGCAAACCAACACTGGTTCCGGCAGACGATAAAAGGCCCGCTTACAGTGTGCGGCCTTCTGCGCAGGAAGCTTTCGGCGGAAATAATGAATATAAGGAGGTAACAGCATAATGGCTCTGACAACAGGAAAAGTAAGACTCAGTTTCTGCCATGTCTGGGAACCCCATGCATCCCAGACCGGCAGCGAACCAAAATATTCTACTGTTATACTGATTCCGAAAAACGATATTAGCACTTTAAACGCTATCTATACGGAGATGGAAGCCGTAAAGCAGTCGGGAATCAGTACTGTATGGGGAGGAATGCTACCACCGATTGTGAAGACTACGCTTAATGACGGGGACGGGGTAAGACCGTCTTCCGGGGAACCCTATGGACCGGAATGCCGGGGACATATGGTACTTACGGCTTCCTCCAAAACGCAGCCCCAGATTGTGGATCTGAATGTCCAGCCAATCTTAACCCGATCAGAAGTATACAGCGGCTGCTACGCACGGGTTAACATTAACTTTTTTGCCTACAGCCAGTCCGGAAACAAAGGACTCGGGTGCGGCCTTAACTGCATCCAGAAGGTGGAAGACGGGGAACCCCTTGCCGGAGGCGTTTCCGCACAGGAAGCCTTTGGCGGAGCCAACGCCTACACCGGCCCGGGTATCCCACCGGCAGTACAGGGCGCTTACCAGACGCCGGTACAGCCTGCCTATCCGGCACAGCAGCCAGGGTATCCGCAGCCCCCGGTGCAGACGTTTCAGCCGCAGTATGCTCCGGCTCCCGCACCGTATACGTATCCGGCAGGCATCGATCCGATAACAGGAAAACCAATGATGCCGGGCGGCGTGATGGGGATTTAACATGAATATTCTGCATATTGACATTGAAACGTATTCTTCCGTGGATATACAGAAATCCGGACTGTACAAATACGTACAGTCCGGGGACTTTGAAATACTGCTGTTCGCATACGCTTATGATGATAACCCGGTCAGGATCATCGACTGCGCACAGGGAGAAAAGATCCCTGCGGAAGTTATCCGGGATCTGAATAACCTGGAAGTAACCAAAATGGCATACAATGCCGCTTTCGAATATTATTCACTTTCAAAATTTTATGAAACAGGCCTTGCCCAGTGGCGCTGTGCCATGGTACACGCATTATACTGCGGTTTCCCGGCGTCCCTTGCGGCGGCTGGCGATGCCCTGGGCCTGAAACAGGACAGGAAAAAAATGGGCGCCGGTAAAGCCCTGATAAGATATTTTTGTATTCCCTGCGCCGCCACAAAGGCGAACGGGGGAAGAACAAGAAACCACCCGCGCCACAGCATGGAAAAATGGGAGCTTTTCAAAAGCTACTGCAGGCAGGATGTTGTGACGGAGCGGGAAATTTACCGGATACTGTCTGCATACCCGGTTCCGGATACGGAATGGCATAACTGGATACTGGACCAGCTTATCAACATGGACGGGACATCCGTTGACATGGAACTGGTAGACGGGGCCCTGGCCGTTTCCGAAAAAAGCCGGGAAGCGTTATCGGAAAAAGCCCGGAACCTTACGGGACTTGACAACCCGAACAGCGTGGCCCAGTTAAAAGACTGGATCCGGCAGAATTCCGGGCTGGAGGTGGAAAGCCTGAATAAGGCAACCGTGGCGGAGATCCTTGCAGATATACCGGAAGAAGACCGCACCGCCAGAGTACTGAAAATCCGGTCCGAGCTGGGAAAAACATCCGTAAAAAAGTATGCCGCCATGAAAACCTGCGTCTGTACCGACGGGAAGATCCGTGGGCTGCTGCAGTTTTACGGTGCGAACCGGACAGGCAGGTTTGCCGGCCGGCTGGTACAGATCCAGAACCTGCCGAAGAACTACCTGCATACGCTGGATACCGCAAGGGATCTGGTAAAAAAGCAGAACGGGGAGGCCCTGCAGATGATCTACGGAAATGTGCCCGATACCCTTTCACAGCTGATCCGGACGGCGTTCGTGCCGGAAAAAGGAAGCCATTTTGCGGCGGCCGATTTTTCAGCCATCGAAGCGCGGGTGATCTCCTGGCTGGCGGGGGAGCAGTGGCGTCTGGATGTATTTAACACCCACGGGAAAATTTACGAGGCTTCTGCATCCGCCATGTTCGGCGTACCTATCGAAACCATCTCAAAGGGCGGGGAAAATTATGAACTCCGCGCAAAAGGAAAGGTGGCGGAGCTGGCACTGGGATATGGTGGCGGTAGCGGCGCATTAATCAGCATGGGAGCGTTAAACATGGGCCTGAACGAAGAAGAGCTGCCGGACATTGTCCGGAGATGGCGGGGAAGCAACCGCCGGATTTACGATCTGTGGTACCGGGTAGAGCGGGCGGCGCAGGAAGCCGTGGAATACGGCGCCATTACATCCCTTGACAAGGGTGTGGTAATCAGCCGTGACCGGAACTTTCTTTTTATACGGCTGCCCTCGGGACGTTCCCTGTTTTATAACCAGCCCCAGATCCGGCCGGGAGCCTGGAATGGGTCGAAGGAAATCTGGTTTATGGGGCTGAACCAGACAAATAAAAAGTGGGGATGGATTTCCACCTGGGGCGGAAAGCTGGTGGAAAACATCGTACAGGCCATTGCAAGGGATCTTCTCTGCAATGCCATCAATAACCTGATGGCCGCCGGATACCGAATTAAATTCCACATTCATGATGAGGTAATACTGGAAATTCCGGATACCGATACGGAAAAAAACCTCGGGGATGCGGTAAAAAGGATGTGTGCGCTGCCGGAATGGGCAAACGGCCTTCCTTTGAACGCGGACGGATATGACCATGCATCCTACTATAAAAAAGACTGATAAGGGGGGGACTCATGACATGCAGTTCGATTCTGCTCTTATAATATCAACCGGAAACAGCCGAAGAGCGACGCAGTGGCTGCAGCAAAAGCTGTACTGGTCGGAATTTCTGGCTAAACTGGCAAAACCGGAACGCACCATGGAGAGCTTTGCAGAATATAAATCCTGGCCGAAGTCCAGGCAGGACGAAGTAAAGGACGTGGGAGGCTTTGTGGGGGGAACCCTGCAGGGCGGAAGACGGAAAAACGAGTTTGCCGGGGAACGGTACCTGGTTACACTGGACGCCGATACCATAGAACCCGGCGGGACACAGAGGATCCTTAATGCAGTATCTGCACTGGGATGCGCCTACGCCGTTTATTCCACGCGCAAGCACGAAGGTGCTGCACCAAGGCTGCGCATTATCTTCCCGCTGGATATGCCCTGCGGGCCGGAAGCCTATGAAGCCGTGGCAAGGAAGCTGGCGTCCTTCATTGATATGAATATTTTTGACCCGACTACCTTCGAGCCGGTCAGGCTCATGTACTGGCCCAGCTGCAGCCGGGATTCGGAATACATATTTATTTATGAAGACAAACCTTTTCTGTCCGTGCAGGGAATGTTAAGCCTGTACAGGGACTGGAAGAACGTGGAGGAATGGCCGCAGGTGCCCGGAGCTGCAAAGCTGCGGGAGCGCAGCGCTAAAAAACAGGGGGATCCCCTGAGTAAAACCGGTATCGTGGGCGCTTTCTGCAAAAACTATTCCATAGAAGAAGCTATGGCCGAATTTATCCCTGGGGTTTATGAACCCTGCCAGGGCGGACGTTATACCTTTACTGGGGGATCCACCGTGGGCGGCGCAGTCGTTTATGACGGGAAATTCCTTTACAGCCACCATGCCACGGATCCATGCAGCGGGAAGCTCTGCAATGCCTTTGACATGACCCGGCTGCACCTGTTCGGGGAAGAGGATACCGACGCACTTCCGGATACACCTACACACAAGCTGCCGTCTTACGGAAAAATGTGCGCTTACGTGGCGGAGAGGCCGGAGATCAAACAGATTATTATACAGGAAAAAATAGACAGCGCACAGGCTGCTTTCGGCATACCGCCAGACGCGGCGGGAGCTGTGGCACCTGCGCCGGTGGTAAAAGATCCGGCGTGGATTAACCGGCTTAAAGTAAACCCAAATTCAGGGAATCCGGTCAGTACCCCTTTTAATATAAAGTTAATTTTGGAAAACGACCCCCTGACGGCGGAACGTTTCTATCTGGACGAGTTTGCAGGGAGGATCTTTATCACCGGGGCGCTGCCTTGGGATCCCCGTTTTTTCCTGCCCCGGGTGTGGGATGATCCCGACGATGCGGGGCTTAGAAACTATCTGTCTGATACTTACGGGATAGCCGGGAAAGAAAAAGTAAGTGACGCCCTTGCAGAAGTACTGGGGCGGAGAAAGCGGCACCCTTTAAAAGATTACCTTGGGAGTCTGGCATGGGACGGCGTCCCGCGGCTGGAAACCCTGCTGTCGGACTATCTGGGTGCCCCGGATACCATCTATACCCGGGCAGCCATACGCAAATGTCTGACAGGGGCCGTAGCGAGGGTATTCCGCCCGGGGATTAAGTTTGACAATATGATTATCCTTTCCGGTAGCCAGGGCATTGGGAAAAGTACCTTCTGGAAAACACTGGGCCTTAACTGGTATTCAGACTCCCTAAGCACTTTTGAAGGGAAGGAAGCTTCCGAACTGCTGCAGGGGTACTGGATTATAGAAGTGGGGGAAATGGCCGGATTTAACCGGACAGAAATGAACACCATTAAAGGATTTTTAAGCAAGCAGGAGGATATTTACCGGGCCCCCTATGGCAGGCGCACAGTACCGCACCCGAGAAGCTGCATTATCGTGGGGACCACCAACGATACGGAGTTTTTAAGGGATAAGACAGGCAACCGGCGGTTTTGGCCCGTAGACCTGGGGAAACAGCTGCCTGTTAAAAACGTATGGAGGGACCTGCCGGGAGAGGTACACCAGATCTGGGCGGAAGCCGTGGAATTCTACAAGAGGGCGGAACCCCTGTACATGGAAAAGAACCTGGAGGATCTGGCAGTGGAAGCCCAGGCACGGCATCTGGAAAGCGACCCGCGGGAGGGCGTCATTCTGAATTTTCTGGATACCCTTGTTCCGGAAGACTGGAATACGAGGGATGAAAAGAACCGCATGACCTTTTACTTAAACGGCCTGGCAGGCGCGGAACTGTGCAAGGTAAAACGGAACTGCATCTGTGCGGTAGAACTATGGGTGGAATGTTTCAAACAGGAGAAAGGACGGATGAAAAATTCCGATGCCAGGGAGTTAAACAGCATCCTGCGCAGGCTTCCGGACTGGGAAGAGATGAAGACCCCGCGGAACACAAGGGCCTACGGGACACAGCGGGTATTCCGGAGGAAAGAACCGGGCAATTTCATGCAAAACCCTTTGTAGCTTTACTTTGTAGTTATTTTTGTAGTTTTTGTAGTTTTGTAGTTCGGGCAAACTACAAAGTTTTGTAGCATTGTAGCACCTTTGTAGTCGGCTGAAACCATGATAAATACAGGATTACTACAAAAACTACAAAATATTTTATTTTATAAAGTATAAAGGATTAAAGGGAAATAATACCCCTTACACGTAATACATCTATATATACATCATATGCGAGGATTGTAGCCGATGGAAAGAACAAAGAAATTTTACGGCAGGAACTGCAGGACGGAGACTGGCACGATGCGGAGGAAATCAGGGAAATCATGCGCGGAGCCGGAATAAAACAAAAGGATTTTAAACAGGCGCGGCAAGAGCTGGGCGTCAAAACGAGAAATAACGGGGACGGAACCTGGTCATGGAGGATGGAAGATGGTTGAAAAAGAGATTGAAAAGCTGTTCTGCAGGAAAGTAAAGCAGGCCGGCGGCAAGGCCTATAAGTTTGTTTCTCCCGGGAACTCCGGGGTGCCGGACAGGCTGGTGATACTGCCTGGGGGAAAAATCGGGTTTGTGGAATTAAAAGCGCCTGGGAAAGCGCCCCGCCCGGATCAGGACCATCAGATCCGGTGCCTGGAAAACATGGGATGCTATGTGGCCGTCGCGGACCAGCTGGGCCAGCTGGACCAGATCATCAGGGAGATCGCGGAATATCCGGATCCGGATTTCCGTCAGGCTGTCCTGGAAGGAGGCCGCCTATGAAATTTGTACCCCACGATTACCAGCGGTACTGTATTAACCGGATCCTGCAGGATAAAAAGCTGCTTCTGCTGCTTGACATGGGGCTGGGGAAAACAGTTATCACCCTGACGGCGGTCAATGACCTGCGGTATAACCGTTTCCTGATCCGGCGGTGCCTAGTTATCGCGCCGAAGAAAGTGGCGGAGGATACCTGGACCCGGGAGCAGGAAAAATGGGAGCACCTGCGGCTGCTAAAAGTGGTGCCGGTCTTGGGGGACCAGAAAAAACGGATCCGAGCCCTGGCGTCGCCCGGGGATGTATACGTGGTTAACCGGGAAAACGTGCCGTGGCTGGTGGACTACTACCGGAATGACTGGCCTTTTGACATGGTCATAATCGACGAGCTGTCAAGCTTTAAAAGCCATCAGGCAAAAAGGTTTAAGGCGTTAAAGAGCATCCGGAAACACATGGAACGCATGGTGGGACTGACCGGTACCCCGGCCCCCAACGGCCTGACGGATTTATGGTCGCAGGTATACCTGTTCGACGGCGGGGAACGCCTTGGCCGGACCATCACCGAATACCGGAACAATTATTTCATTCCGGCATCCCGGAACGCCACAACGATTTTCAGTTATGAGCCCCTTCCGGGGGCAGACGAGGCCATCCGGGAGAAGTTATCTGATCTGTGCATCAGCCTTTCTGCGAAAGATTACCTGACGCTTCCCGACTGCATCCGGGATGTCCGGTATGTGCAGTTAGACAGCCGGTCCCAGAAAGCCTACGACACCATGGAGCGGCAGAGAATACTGGAAATGCCCGACGGGATTATAGACGCCGGAAGCGCCGCCGTGCTGGGCAACAAACTGCTGCAGATTGCTAACGGGGCGGTCTACGTTACGCAGGAACCTGCTGGTACAGAAACGGCGGGCATGGAAAGAAGCGTCCAGGTCGTACATGACTGTAAGATTGAAGCTTTCCGGGAACTTCTGGAAGCTGCCCAGGGACAGCACCTGCTTGTGTTTTATAATTTCCAGCATGACCGGGACAGGCTGCTTACAGTTCTGGGGAAGACCGGTCTTGCGGTCAGGAAACTGGCAACCGTGCAGGATATTACGGACTGGAACGCCGGTGCGGTTGATATACTTCTAGCGCATCCGGCCAGCGCCGCATATGGCCTGAATCTGCAGGACGGCGGGAACCATATAGTCTGGTTCGGCCTGAACTGGAGCCTGGAGCTGTACCAGCAGGCAAATGCAAGGCTGATCCGGCAGGGACAGAAGCAGACGGTTTTTATCCATCACCTGGTCGTAAGGGGAAGTGTTGACGAGGATATCATAAGCGCCCTGGAGAAAAAGGACGACTGCCAGAAAGCGCTTCTCCAGGGGCTGAAGGTCCGGATAGATAAATACAGAAATCCGGAAGGATTACCGGGGTAAAGGCGGGGCAGAAACATGAAAAGGATAAATTATATTTTAATTATTTTAGCAGCATCAGCATTAAGCTTTTTTTGGCTGATGTGGATAGTGGTTAACGGATACAGGATGTGAGGAGGGATACGATGGAACTTACAAAAGCAATAGACAGTCTGGATTTCGACAAATTAAACTTTGAAATTAAAAGAACTATAAAACGGTCTGCGAAAGATATGGTGCAGCTGGGATATATGCTGCGACGGATGATGGAACAAAAATTATACCTGAATCAGTACAGCTGTTTTGACGAATATCTGTCCGGGGAACTGCACATGGACTATACCATGGCAAGCCGTTTTATCGGGGCTAATAAAAAATATGCGGCATCTACCGGCATGGAAATTGCAAAAAAATGGGAGGATTATTCCCAGAGCGTCCTGATAGAGATGTTGAACATGCCGCCGGAGCTGGAAGAACAGGTCACACCGGACATGACTGTAAAACAGGTCCGGGAGATTAAGCGGCAGGAAAAGCGTAAGAGCGAAAAAATGAGAGTTGATGCGCGGGGATTTAGGGATGCTCCGCATTGTGCGGCATGTGGAACCAAGCTAAAGGCTGAACGGCATGTGCTTCCGCAGGAATGTCCTGTATGTGGGCAGATGCAGGACTGGGAGCAGTACCTAAAAGATTTTCTTATCCTGGATTCGGAAAAACTTCCAGCGGAAGAACTTCCGCCGGATGTGCAGGATGCGGAATTCCGGGAGCTGCCGGTGGAACCGGAAAAAGTTGCGACGTCGCAACTTTGTGAAGAGGAAATACTTCACAACAAGGACTGGATAATCGGGCAGTATGTTAAGATCATGCACAGTGAGGCAGACGAGTTATTAGGCATATGCCGTAAAGAACGGAATAATTCCGACAGGGCAAAAGCCATCCAGAAGCATATAGCGCCTTACGGGTGTCACAGCACCAGTTGTTCGGAATATGATTTTAGTTTTCATGGATTTTCCGGGGGTATGGATTTCAGGATCGGTAATGAGAAACAGCACCTGAAATATGGGGCACTTGTTAAGGGACTGATGAAGATACTGGAGGAGCAGGAGCAGGAAAATGAAACCGGCCTGCCGGAAGAGAATGATATTGTACGGCCGGTGAAGGATATTTTACAGACAGAACGGAAGCTTCTGGACGATTACTTAGAGATTGGGGACCTTCCGGAAAAAACAGTAGACCGGCAGAAGATTATTGTGGCCGCGCTGGCGGCAATGGTTTGTGACCTGGAATTTACCACGGATCCGGAACCGGATTCCCAGCCGGAGCTGCCCATCCTTAAAAACAATGACCAGCGCAAGGAATGGCTGGACAACTACAGGGACTGGGGCTTATGGTACCAGGATAAAAATCTGGATGTAAATTATTATAAATACGACTTTTCAGACGGGAGCCGCCTGATAGTGGAGGAATACCTGCAACGTGCCCAGTACTGGGATCCTAAAAAATTTTATGACGAGCACCATTATCATTTGCTTGAAAAAGACAGAAAAGGTTATAACGGGACACTATTTGACAACAAATACTGCCATTCTGCGGACAGCGAAACATATCTGGTCGAGTTCCTAAAGAATTTGCAGAAAAAAAACGATTGAGGTAAGAGAAATGAATACAGTCTTAAAATATCCGGGAGCAAAAAACAGAATAGCGAAGTGGATATGCGGATACATACCACACCACAACGTATATCTTGAACCTTATGCCGGTAGCCTTGCCGTATTATTTAATAAACAGCCCTGCCATATCGAAACAGTCAATGATTTACATGATGAGGTGGTAAATTATTTTAAAGTTATTCGCGATATGAGCGAAGAATTTATAAAACTGGTCAATTTTACCCCTTATTCCCGGACGGAATATGAATTAGCATTTGAGAAGTCAGATGATAACCTCTGCCGGCATAGCCATAACAGAGAGCTGACACAGGATGATCTGGATGAAATATGCGATAAGTGTAAAGTAACAGAACTGATGAAGTCGGTTGCTTGTAAGCAAAAAGTACCGTATCAAAAACCGGACTTACACCAAAACGATTAAATTTATTACAGGGATAGGGTTGATATAATGGATTTAAACAAAATTGAAAAAGTAAAAGAATATCTGAAAAGCTACGAAAAACTGATCCGGCAGATAAAGCGTAGCGAGATAAAAATACAGGAGATGAGACTTCATAAAATGAATCCGTCCGTAGTAAATGACGGTATACCCCACTCTTCCGGTCAAAAAGATTTGTCAGATTACGCCGCCCTGCTGGATCAGGAAGAACGTCAGTGCAAAGAATATAAGGCCCGGTCAATCAGAAAATGTATTGAGATTACAAATCAGATAGAAAAACTTTCCGATGAAGATGAAAAAGACATTCTAACATATCGCTACATAAAACTGATGAAATGGGAAGAAATAGCAGTTAAAATGCATTTTAGCTGGCAGTATACACACAAGATTCATGCACGGGCCTTAAAAAATTTTAAAATAGGAGACTAAAAGCGACTAAAAGCGATTGTATGAGATAGTGCGAGTATGGTATATTGTAAACTGAGCAAAAAAGAGATGGCAGGGATATCAAGGCCGTCTCTTTTAATTTTCCGAAACAAACGAATGAGGGGTGGTGATTGTGCCAAGGAAGCCGGATAAGCGAATAGAGCAAGCGCAGGTATTATACCGGAAAGGCTTGAAGTTAATAGATATTTCCAAACAGCTTGACTTACCCGAAGGAACCGTCCGAAGGTGGAAAAGTACTTACAAGTGGGATAACGAACGTTCGGATACAGAAAGCGAACGTTCGGATAAAAATAAAGGTGCTCAGCCTGGCAATAAAAATGCTTTCGGGCATGGTGCACCAATAAAAAACAGGAACGCTGAAAAATTTGGTTTTTTTAGTAAGTATCTCCCGGAAGAAACACAGGAGATTTTTTCTGCTATTGAGCAGGTGAATCCCCTGGATCTGCTATGGCATCAGATACAACTGGCATATGCCGCCATTATCAGGGCGCAGCGCATTGCGTATGTTACAGATCAGCAGGATAAAACGGTTGAAAAAATAGAAGAAAAGAGCGGAAAGGTTATTGGGGAAAAGTGGGAGGTACAGCAAGCCTGGGATAAACAAAATGAATTTTTGAAAGCACAGGCTAGAGCACAGAGCGAGTTGAGATCACTAATAAAACAGTATGATGAAATGATGAATAAAGACTGGAAAGCAACGTCTGAAGAACAGAAAGCAAGGATTGCTCAGATAAAGGCCCAGACAGATAAATTAACGGGTAATAACCAGGAAATAGAATCAATGGATGAGATAGAAGGTGAGGTTTATCGTGGGGAATAATTTTATTAAGAAAAAAACAATAGCGTTCCGGTTTTCTCATAAACATAAAGAGTACATACGGAAGTGTGTTTCCTGTGCATATAATGTGGCGGAAGGGGCAGTTCGTGCCGGCAAAACGGTAGACAATGTATTTGCTTTTGCGCATGAACTGAAAACGACTCCAGACAGGATACATTTAGCCACCGGATCCACAGTGGGTAATGCAAAATTGAATATAGGGGATGCTAACGGCTTTGGTTTGGAATGGATATTCAGGGGGCAATGCCATTGGGGAAAGTATAAAGACAACGAAGCTTTATTTATTAAGGGTCCTGATACAAAGTATAAGCAAAAAATTGTGATTTTTGCGGGAGCAGCCAAAGAAGACAGCTATAAAAAAATTCGTGGTAATTCTTACGGGATGTGGATTGCTACAGAGATAAACCTGCATCATGATAATACGATCAAGGAAGCTTTTAACCGGCAGCTTGCTGCCGAACGGCTAAAGGTATTTTGGGACCTGAATCCAGATAATCCACGGGCATTAATTTATGCAGAATATATCGATAAGTACCAGCGGCAGGCAGAAAAGGGGGAATTTCCTGGCGGCTACAATTACATGCATTGTACCATTTATGATAACATTAATATTACGGAAGAACGTCTTCGCGAAGTGGAAAGCCGGTATGATAAAAATAGTATCTGGTATTTAAGGGATATCAAAGGACAACGCGTAGTGGCTAATGGTCTGATATACCGGCGTTTTGCTGATGATATAAGCACTAAGTGTTTTACATTCCGCATAAATGAAAAGCCTAAAGATATTGCGGAAATTATTCTGGGTATTGACTTCGGGGGCAGCGGTTCCGGGCATGCATTTACGGCAACAGCCATTACCAGAGGATTTCATCAGATAATCGTCCTTGCATCAGAATGGATAGGATGCAAGGATGAAAATGGCAACCAGATTGAGATTGATCCAGAAATGCTGGGGAATATGTTCTGCAGCTTCTGCCATAGAATTTTGTCAAGATATGGATATATTACAGTAGCCTATGCAGATAGTGCGGAGCAGACACTGATAGCAGGCATCCGCAGCAGCCTGAGAAAAAACGGATTGGGATGGGTACGCGTAGAAAACGCATTAAAAACTGAGATTAATGACAGGATTAACGCCACGGCCATTTTGATGGCTCAGGGGCGTTTTTATTATGTCAGCAATGAATGTGAAAGCCTTGTAAGTGCGCTTTGTACAGCTGTATGGAATCCCAAAAACCTTATAAAGAATGAACGTCTTGATGATGGAACGAGCGACATTGACAGTCTGGACAGCTTTGAATATACCATAGAGCGATATATCAGCCGATTAATTAAGTATGGATAATGGGGTAATTTTATTATGAAGTACTCAAAAATGATGATGATGATACAAAAAGTCTTAAATGAAAATTCAGATGTAAATATAGATTTTTGCATGTCTGCACAGACTGCAAAACAAATAGAATTATGGACGAGAATGTACGAAGGGAAACCGCCTTGGAAAAGCAGGACTGTTGACACGATGGGTTTGCCGGCTTCTATTGCCCGCGAGGTGGCGCGCCT
>ERZ779637.188-NODE-188-length-45660-cov-13.202061_pt1 | contig 45660 bp, 42 predicted proteins | sample MGYA00514196_ERZ779637 | MGnify/ENA primary metagenome ERZ779637 (study PRJEB29562, sample SAMEA4376700) | mouse gut metagenome | isolation source: Cecum | study: EMG produced TPA metagenomics assembly of the A DSS colitis mouse model was used to assess the...
TTCTTCTCTTTTGACTGCTTACCTCGCCTTTTCCTGCTTTAATCAGTGCTTCCCTAAATCAATGGCAGAGGTTTCGTTAATAGAGGAAACATTTATGCTGACGCCCGACAAAATGATTGTTGCACTTACACCGCTTGCAACGGTGATGTGATGTTCGGTAGTAGTACCTGCCACGGTATAGGTGCCACCAGTTGTAATCGTAAGATCGCCAGCAGAAATGTCATGGGGAGTATCCGCCAGAGGCGCAGGCAGCTCATTTTCAGCCTGCCCGTTCAGCGCCGCCAGTGCGTCCCGCGCCGCTTCAAGTCGGGCGGTGTTCAGCTGCAAGGCTTCCTCATCGGACAGTTCCGCCCACGCCTCGCCAATGGCGGCAAGCTGGGCCGCCGCTTCGGCCCGGTTATCCGGGGTGATGCCCTCTGCGTCCGGGAGGGCGTCGATCATGGCCTGCATCCGCTGGAGAGCGGTCTGCTCCGCTACCGTCACGGCCACGGAAATGACAGGCAGCTCCACTTCCCCGGCCACCTCGTAGGTGGCGGGCAGGACGGGAGTATAGACATACTGGCCGGGGGCGTCCGGGTCAAACTCCGGCTGGGCCTCCCAGGTCACGTCGGGGATGGTGACGGGCTGAATGTCCGGTTCCTGTTTCTCAGCCAGTTCCAACTCATTCTCCAACATTGCTTCAGTCAGGGGGGCAAACGGCTCCCCGGTGCTGTCAGGCGGGAGCTGTTCATCCTCCTGCGCCAATCCCTCCGTGGGAGGGATTACCGCCGTGTCGTCCTCTATTACATAGGCCCAGGCGGTCAGGCTGTCCGGCAGAACCGGCTCCCCGCCCTGGTCAATGGTCTGGAGGGCTATACCTTCGTCCAGCGGTGCAAACGCCGTCACCATCCATTCGGGCCGCTCCGCCTCCGCCGCCAGGGCCGCCGTGGGAAACAGTCCCAGCACAAAAACACAGGCCAGGAAAATTGATAAAGCTCGTTTCATCATATAACCCTCCGTTCCGGGAGCTGCCCGGATTTTTCAAAACAACATTCTTTTCGTTTTGTAGTCGAGGGCATAAAAAAAGACTACAACAGACTTTTCGTTCTGTTGTAGCCGCCGGACTTTTGGCTGTCCAGTTTTCCCATTATACCGCTATTCGACAAAAAATGACACCCCCTTTTTCTCAAATTTGCATGGCAAAGCTGGCGAGGCAAAAAATCGTGTTTGTCCCGCCCGCTTATCATGCTCCCAAAAGAAAAAGGCCCTTGCTTTTTCCCGCGTTGCTATGTATAATTTAGGGAGTATTGCAGCCGTGAAACGGCGGGACTACAACAGAACGAAAACTATGTTGTTAAGATCAGGCCCATGCGCTCGATCTGCCGTGCGTGAACAAGGCCGCTCTCGGCGGTGTAAATGCGGGTGGTGTTGACGCTGGAGTGGCCCAAAATATCCGCCAGCCGGGACAGGTCCTTTTCCAGCGTGTAGTACGTCCGTGCGAACAGGTGGCGCAGGTTGTGGGGAAACACCTTGCCCGGCTCCACTCCGGCGCTCTCGCACAGCCGCTTCATATCCCGCCAGATGTTGGAGCGGTCCACGGGCTTTCCCGTCCGCGTCACGAACACCGCCCCAGCGGTGATTTTTTGTTCTTGAAGATATTTTTTCAGCGTCCGGCGCAGCTTGTCCGTCAAAAAAACCGGGCGGCGCTCGCCTTTGTTGACGATCTCCGCCCGGCCCGTCTGGACGGCCTCCGCCGTGATGAATTTCAATTCGGAAACCCGGATGCCCGTGGCGCAGATGGTTTGTATGATCAGGGAGAGTCGCTGGCTGCCCTCCCGCTCCGCCGCCCGGACGAGGCGGGCGTACTCCTCCCGCGTCAGCTCCCGGTTGGCGTCGGTGAACGGGGAACGCTGGATTTTCAGCAGCTTCACCGCCAACTCCCGCCAGCCCAGGAACGACAGAAAGCCGTTGACCGCCGCCAGCATGGAATTGACCGTGGCCGGGGCGTGGGCTTCAATGAGCTGGGTTTTCCATTCGATCAGCGCCGCCTTGCTCAGCGGTCCTCCGTCCAGGAAGTCTAACAGGGCCGTGAGGTCGTGGACGTACTTCTGGATGGTGGCCCCGGCCCGCTCCTGCTCTTGCAGGTAGTCGGCGTACCGCTGGATCAGCGCGTTTGTGAGGGTGTAGGTTTTTGTTTTCCGCATAGTGGGTCCTCCTTGCTATTCGATGGAGATATTGTATCGAATAGAAGGGATTTTATGTGGAAAATGTGGCTCTTGGCTTGCTTTCACAGGACAATCCCGCCTCCGCTTGTTGCGCCCCTTCCGGGGGACGCGCTAAACGGCAAGCAGGGCGAGTGTAGCCACACTCGCCATTTTCGCCTTGCGAAAATGCTTGTTGGGGTTGCACCCCAAACCCGCTGGAAGCCTCTGGACACCGTGTCCAGAGGCTTCTGTCTGCGGCCCCGTCGCTAACGCTCCTGGGCCTTATGCGCTTACAGCGCAACCACCTCCGAAAGCCTCTCCAGCAGTTCGGAAAGCGGCCCCCATAAGTCCGCATAATCTTTTTGCAGGGCCTTGATTTCATCCGGGTAAACCCCGCCGTTGATATTCTCTCGGACCGCGATTTGATTGAGGTTATTCGCACACCGCCTTTGCAGAGAAACAATGTCTTTGACGGGAGCGAGGTCAACGTGGAGCACATAGCCGTTGAGGGCCATTTTCCGCACATAGGCTGAAAGGTTGCGGATACCCACATCCGCCATGCGCTCCTGGATTTTTGCCCGTTCATCTGAAGACAGCCAAACATGGAGCAGCGTGTTCCGAATACGTTTCTTTCCCACAACCACAGTTGACGGACTTTGGGGGCTGCAAAACGTTGATTTTTTACTGTTCATAGAAACCTCCCATAAATTCAAATGTTGACAATATTTCGATAAATCGGGGGTGGGGAATGATACTATACCAGCCCCTATGAAACCGGAGCTGGAAACCCTTGCGGGGCAAGACTTTGAGATTGTTAATTTTCAACACATCAGCCGTGGAAAGAACGCGAATTGAGAGGAAGCGGTTCGACCCTATCCCCCCGCCCTTTCCCTATCCAGGGAAAGGGGGCGGCTCTGGAGGATATATCCCCCGTCGCGCCTTGGGAGGTAGCACAGCCGGGACTGCCAGTCAAGGGTGCGGAGCACCGCCGCGCAGCGGCGGCTTTGCCCTTGACAGGCAGCCCCGGTTGTGCTATGGGTGGCGCGGCGACGGGGGATACATCCGGCAGAGCCTCCGTGGACGGAACGGTGAAAACGGGCGGGGGCGCTTCTGGTCACGGTGTCCAGAAGCCATACAAAAACACCGCTTCGTTTTTAGCAAAAGCAGTGTTTTGTGTAAGGTTGACAGCCTATTAAATTGTTGTGTTTTTGTATGCTCTTGTTAAGGGAAGATAAGGTTACAAAATAATTCTGTGTGGCCATCACAGTTTTGATTTTTAGAATAATCAGCAATCAAATCTATGATGGCATCATCAAGGTGTTTTGCTGTTCTGCAAGGTTTTTACACCGAGTAAAAATATCTGCCTCCTCAAAGGGTTTAAGGAGAAATTCCTTGCGGGTTTTGCCATTTCGTTTCCATGTGCAGCGTTGATATAGAGAATTGCAAGCCCCACAGACCATAATTCCGGATAGAACGTATTTGCCGGAATAAACGATTTTTTGCGGAGGAGGTTCCGGAAGCTTTGGAGACTTTTTGCCTCAGTACGTCGGGCAATTTCCTTTAGTTAACCTGCCCTACATGCGGCACGCTATGTACCATATTACGGCAAGGTATCCAGCACCTTGCATACGGCGGCGCGGGTCATGGCCGCCTCCGGATCCAGCCTGCCGTCCGTACCGCTCACCGCGCCCAAGCCCACCAGGGTCTGGAAGTGGGAGTAGGCGTAGGCGGGGATGGCGCTCTCATCGGAAAACTGGCTCAGATCAGCGGCGGAAGTGCCGGAGGGGGCAGGCTCGCCGGGCTGATCCGGCGCGTCCGGGGAAACCGGATCCTGGGCGGGCGCGTCCGGCGCGCCGGGGGCGTTGGGGTCCAGGGGGAACAGCGGCACGTCCGGCAGCTCCGGCACGCCGCCGTCGTTCTCCTCCTGCACGCCCAGCATTCGTCCCAGCATGGTCACCGTCTGGGCCCGGGTCAGGGGGCTCTGGGGGCTGAAGTGGGTGGGATCAGTGCCGTTGACAATGCCCAGCACATACATGGCCCGGATGGCGTCGCCGGCCCAGTCCTCCGTGGAGCCCAGATCTGTGAAGGGCAGGGCCGCCAGGGCGTAATCAGCCGTGTCCAGGCCCATGTACCGGGCCAGCAGCACCGAGAACTCCGCCCGGGTCACACCCTTGTCCGGGTAGGCAAACAGCTGGCCGTTCACCTCCACACCCGTGAGCACGCCCTGGTAATACAGGCTGGTGAGATAAGGACTGGCCCAGTGGTCCTGGGTGTCCGCAAAGGGGTCATCCGCCGTCACCGTCACCGATACCCGGGCGCTGACGCTGCCCCGGGTGGCAGTAACCGTCCCCGTGCCCGGGGTGGAGGCGGCGGTGAACAGGCCGCTTTCATCCACGGTTCCCACATCCCCCTCCACCGTCCAGACCAGATCCGAGGCGCTGATCTCCAGCGGCCGATGGCGGTAGGTGGCGGCGGCGGTGAAACCGATGGTCTGTCCCGGCGTGACGGACAGATTGGTGACAGCGGAACCGTCCTGCTGGATGGACAGGGTCTCCGGCTCGTCCAGCACCAGCACGTCCAGTTGGGAGGAGACCCCGCCGGAACGGGCGGTCACCGTGACCACGCCGCCTGTGGGGGGCGCGGTCAGCACGCTGCCCGCTATGGCGCCCCCGGTGGCCTCCAGGCTCACAGAGCCGCTCATGGGGAAGAAATTGGTGTCCGCCAGCTGGGCGCTGAACGCTACCGTATGGCCCGCCAGCACCGCCGGCGCGTTGGCGGTGAGATAGATGCTGCCGGGAACACCGGTGGCCTGACCCGGAGCCAGCAGAAGGATGTGGTTGGTGACCTTCCGCTCGGTCTTGTCGCTGGGGGAGTTGAGGACCTTGGCGGAGGCGCTGTCCGGGAGGGCGGCCAGGGCGGTGGTAGAGCCGCCGCCGTCCAGGGCCAGGGCCGTGACGCACCCCAGCTCCGCCATCCGCTGGGCTACCACGCTCAGGGACGCGCCCATGCTGTGGCTGGACTGGCGGCCGTCGATGGCATAGAGGACCACGTCTCCGTTGGCCTTCACGCCCACGGCGGTGCGGGGGGCGGCCACGGCCTCAAAGTCCGTGATGGGCTGGCCGTCGGAGACCAGCAGGTACAGGGCCCCGATGGCCTCGGCCACGTCGTTCCAGGCCGGGTCCGGGGTGGAGAAGGAGACGGTGAGGGTCTGCCCCGGGGTCAGGGACCGGAGGAAGGACAGCCCCACGTCGTAGCCGTTGGCCGCGCCGGAGAGGAGGACCTGGTCCTGCCGGAGCACCCGCTCATTGGCGTCCTCCGAGACCTCCTCCACCCGCAGGGTCAGGGACTCCCCGATGGAGGCCCGGCCCCCCACGATGGCCGCCACCACGTTCACCCCGTCGGAGGCGACGGAGGGGCCGGTGTCGTGGTCCGTCCGGTAGTCATAGGTGAGCATGGTGATGCCCGCCTTGTCCACCCGGGGCTTGTTGAGGGAGGCCAGCTTCACGCTCTGGGTATCCGTGGAGGCGGTGATCTCCAGCTGGGGCTCCCCGATGACCGCGCTGCCGTCCTGGCGGAAGCCCACGGCGTAGTAGCTGGACGCGCCGGAGAGGAGCTGACCGGCGGAGATGAGTATGCCCAGGGGGTAGCCGGTGGCAGTATCATAGAAGTCGCCGTTGACCGCTCCCACCACCCGGTAGCCCAGCCCCTCGTAGTACCGGGCCGCCTCGGAGGCGGTGAGCCGGGCGCAGACAGAGCTGCCGTAGGCCGCCACGGGGATCACCTGTCCGATGCCGGGGCTGTAGGACAGGGCGGACAGGCTGAGGGCGCTGTTGGTGAGCAGCCAGCCGGGGATGTCCTCGTCCGCCGGCGGTGGGTCTCCTCCGGCGTCTTCGGGACTGGGGGGCGTGAAGGGCGCCGAGGGCAGATTGGAGAGGCCGCCGGCAGGCGAGTAGGTAAAGTAGTACTCATGGCGGGGCTTGTCGTAGCCGCCGCTCCAGAAGATGTTCTCGCTGTAGACCACGCCGTCCCCAATGGCGGCGCTGCGCAGCCAGACCTCCTGGCCGTAGGCCTGGGAATCGGCCAGCGCCGTGGAGGCGGGCAGGAGGGCGAGGACCAGGATCAGGGATAAAACCAGGGATAAAGCTCGTTTCATGGGATCTCCTTTACTGATGCAGGGCAGGATCTATGTACGCCCCTTCCAGGGGGACAACGTATCTACTATAGCACAACCGGATGGAAATGTCCACCTCCTGAAAATGGAGAAAATTCCCGAATGAGCCTATAGGCAGACATAGGCGCAGCCGCTGACCGCGGCTGCGCCTATGCTGTCCGCTTCTCAGCGGCGTTTCCGTCTGTTACTCCTCGCTGGGGTCCACATCCACCAGCACCTTCATGGTGTTCTCCCGGTTGCCGTCAATGTACTGATAGGCGGCCAGATAGTCCTGGAAGGCAAAGTGCCTGCTCATGAGCGGCTTGAGCTGGATTTTTCCCTCCCCCACCAGCCGGATGGCGTCCACATAGTCCTCGTGGCGGTACATCATGGAGGTGTTCAGATCCAGCTCCGAGTCGTTGAGCTTGGCCAGATCGCAGTGGGCCTGCCCCGCGAACACCGCCACCAGCACGATCATGCTGCCCTTCCGGGCGTTCTGGATGGCCTGATCCATGGTGATGTCGTTGCCCGCGCAGTCGTAGATAACGTCCGCCTTGTCGGGGCCGAAGGCGTCCAGCAGGGCCTTACCGAAATCGACGTCTCGGGTGTTGACAACCTCGTCCGCCCCGCACTGCTTTGCCAGTCCCAGCCGGTAGTCGGACACGTCGGTGGCCAGTACCTTCTCCGCCCCCAGGGCCTTCAGGGACTGGATGAGCAGGATGCCGATGGGCCCGCAGCCCAGCACGCACACCCGCAGCCCCCTTACGTCCCCGGCCCGTCTGGCCGCGTGGACCGTCACCGCCAGGGGCTCGATCATGGCCCCCTCGTCGTAGCTCATTCCCTCCGGCAGGGGGGTGATCTTGGACTGATCGGCGGCAAAGTACTCGCCGGCCGTGCCGGTGGTCTGGAAGCCCATGACCTTCAGGCTCTCGCAAAGGTTGTACTTCCCGTGGGTGCAGGGGTAGCACTTCCCGCAGAACACCTGGGGCTCGATGGTCACCCGCTGGCCCACCGTGAGGCCCTCCACCCCCTCTCCCAGGGCGGCGATCCGGCCGGAGACCTCGTGGCCCTGGGTGACCGGGTAGCTGGTATAGGGGTGCTTGCCGTGGTAGACGTGAATGTCGGAGCCGCAGATGCCGATGCGCTTGATCCTCACCAGCACCTGTCCGGGGCCCGCCTGGGGGACGGGGACCCTGTCAAAGCGGATCTCTCCCGGGGCGGTCATCACTTGCTGAAGCATCGTTTTTTCCATGGTAGATCGGTCCTTTCCTTGTGTGCGGCCTGCGGCGCCGCTGTTGCTTTTCATCTTAAAGCAACCCGGGCGGGCTGTCAACCGCCCCGTCCCGGAAACCGGGGTCAATCGCAAGAATGGGACAGGGATAGAAAAAATGGACCAGCGTTTCCCGCCGGTCCCGGTTGCGCATTTCTGCTATTCTGTCGCGTTCTTTCAAACCTGTTTTCCGTCGCTTGCGGGCGAAAATTTTGGATGATATAATCAATCCATCCCCAAATTATACGCCAGAATTTGGGAGAAAAATCAAAAAAGGAGCGGATAGCAATATGGAACAGCTACAGCAGACCCGCACGGTTCCCGTGACGGGCAGCTATGATGTGGCCGTCTGCGGCGGCGGCCCCGGCGGCTGGATCGCCGCGGTGGCGGCGGCCCGGATGGGGGCGCGGACCGCCCTCGTGGAGCGAAACGGCTACGCCGGCGGCATGGCCACGGCGGGACTGGTGGTGCCCATCAGCGTCTTTGTCTACAGCGGAGAGCTGGTCTGCGGCGGCATCCCCTGGGAGTTTGTCCAGCGCATGGTGGACCAGGGGGGCGCGCAGGTGGAGGAGCCCCTGGGCAACGTGGCCCACGATCCGGAGATCTATAAGCTCACCGCCCAGCGGATGCTGCTGGAGAGCGGGGTCCATCTCCACTTCCACTCCGTCCTCACCGGATGCCGGCAGGAGGGGGGCCGTCTCACCCACGTGATCCTGGACACCAAGTCCGGCCCCCAGGCCCTGGCGGCCCGGTACGTCATCGACAGCACCGGCGACGGGGATCTGTGCGCCATGATGGGCGTGCCCATGCAGGAGAACGTCCTGCCCCTCCAGCCCGCCTCCCTGTGCTTCTGCCTGGGCGGCGTGGACACGGACCGGCTGGAGCGGACCCACCACGAGATCCAGGGCCTCAACTACCACAACGAGCGCATCCAGTCCTTCCTCCGGGAGCTGTCCAGAACCCGGGAGGTGCCCACCTTCGGCGGCCCCTGGTTCTGCCATCTGCTGCGCCCGGGCTCCGTGATGGTGAACATGACCCGCACAGAGGCGGACATGACGGACCCCGCCCAGGCCACGGAGGCGGAGTGCCGCCTGCGGGAGGACGCCCACGCCCTCACCGCCCTGCTGCGGGAGAACTTCCCGGAGTTCCGGAACGCCCGGATCCTCTACACCGCCCAGCAGGCCGGGGTCCGGGAGACCCGCCACGTGAAGGGCGTCCACGTGCTCACCGGGGAGGAGTACCTCCAGGCCGTCCCCTTCCCCGACGCCGTGGCCCGCAGCGCCCACCCCATCGACATCCACAGCGGCGGCGACTCCCACCAGCGCTGCACCTTCCTGGAGAAGGCGGCCTACATCCCCTACCGCTCCCTGATCGTCCCGGGGTTTGACAACCTGCTGGTGGCCAGCCGGTGCTTCTCCGGCGATCAGATCGCCTCGGCCTCCGTGCGGGTGCAGGCGCCGGTGATGTGCCTGGGGCAGGCCGCCGGCGCGGCGGCGGCCCAGTGCGCCCGGACCGGCGCCAGCGTCCACGACGCGGATATCCCCGCCCTCCAGGCCCTGCTGCGGGCGTGGGGCGCGGCGGTCTGAGGGCCGCTCAGGCCCCCATCACGCGGCGCAGATACGCCACGGAGTCCGCTGCCGCCTGGTCCAGCTGCTCCGGTCCGGCCCCGCCGGAGAGGTCCCGCCACAGGGATACGTCCCTGCCTACCTGGCCGCCCATCACCACAAAGGGCTCCAGGACCACGAAGCCGCTGTAGTCAACCTCCCGGAGTACGCTTCCAATTTCGGCCCAGCTGAACCGCCCGCCCGGGCCGGGGCAGCGGCGGTTTGCCTCCCCCACGTGGAAGTGGCCCAGCAGGCTGCCGGCAGTGCGGACTGCTTCCAAGAGGGAGTCCTCCTCAATGTTCATGTGGAAGGTGTCCAGCATCACTTTCACGTTGGGCCTGTCCACCTGCCGGACATAGCTGACACACTCTGCTGCGTCGTTTATCATGTATCCCTCAAAGCGGTTGAGGGCCTCCATGCACAGCGTAATCCCGCGGTCAGCGGCCATATCCGCCAGGCGGCCCATCCGCCGGACGCTGCGCTCCCGATCGCCGGGCTTGTCCATGGGCTTTGAGAAGTCCACGGGCCAGTAGGAGTACAGGGCCCCGCCGATGCGGTCAATGCCCGCCAGCTCCATCTTCCGGAACATGTCGGCATAGAAGGCGAAGGCCCGCTCCACAGCGGCCTCGTCGGCGCTGGCCAGGTTGTGCTCCGGGCGGGGGCCATAGCCGCCGGTGAGGAGAATTCCGTTGTCCGAGGCGGCCTGACGCAGCTCCCGGAAGAAGCTGTCCTCCTCCAGATGAAAGGCGCCGCAGGCCACCTCCAGGATATCAAACCCCAGGCGGCGGCACTTCTCCACGTAGGGCACAAACTGTCCGCCCCACTCTTTTTCCCAATAGGCGTAGTAAATTCCGTATTTCATGTTCTGTCCTCCTGTTTTCCTCCTGTGTTTCCTGTCTCAAAAACCGGCGCGTCCTTCTCTGTAAGGGCGGGAAGCTGGATGGTCACGCAGGTGCCCATCCCCTCCCGGGAGGAGACGTGGAACGCCCCCTTTCCGCCGCTGAAGAGCATGACACGTTTGCGCACGTTGGACACGCCATAGCCCGAGCCGCCGGTCTCCAGGGCCTGACAGCGCTCCTCGCTCATGCCTGCGCCATTGTCCTCCACCTCGATGTACAGCTGGCCCTGGGATACCCAGCCCCGCACGGTCAGCTCCGCCTCCGGCTTGTCGCAGTAGAGCAGGCCGTGGAGCAGGGCGTTCTCCAGCAGGGGCTGGAGCAGCAGCTTGGGCAGTACATACCCCTTGGCCTCCTCCTCCACGTCGCAGGAGACGCTGAAGCGGTCCTTGAACCGCTTGCCCATGATGACCAGGTACGTCCCCGACACCTCCAGCTCCTCGGACAGGGGGATGACACCGGGGCCCCGGGTGATGCTCTGGCGCAGGTACTTGGACAGGGTGTTCACCATCCACACCGCCTCCTCCCGGTTCCCGTCCATAATCATCCACTTGATGGCGTCCAGGGTGTTGTAGAGGAAGTGGGGCTTGATCTGGGCCTGAAGGGACTTCATCTGGGACTCGGTGATGGCCAGCTGGTCCTTGTACTGCTTCTCCGTCATGTCCTTCACCGTGGATACGATCAGATCCGCGTTCCGCTCCAGCCGCCGCAGGGGGGAGTGGGACTCCTCCAGGCTGGCCGCGTCCCAGCCGGCGTGGAGGGCGTCCAGGTTCACGTTGACCCGGGCCAGGGTGATGTTCATGATGAAGTTATAGGCCAGAATGAAGATCATGGTCAGGGAGATCATCAGCACCAGCATCACAATCACGCCCATGGCGCTGGCCTGGGGGCTGTTGGCCATGGACAGCGCGGCGGCGGGGTACTCCATGACCACGTACCACTCCCCGCCGTAGCTGAGCCGGTCAAACACATAGGCCCGGTCCCGCTCCCGGAGGCTGCCGAAGCCGGCCAGCCGTATCTGCTCCATGGCGGCGGGAGGGATCACCTCCTGCCCCAGCCTGTCCCGCTCCTGGGCGGCCAGGCACACCCCCTCCCGGTTGACCAGGTAGCCCCACTGATCCGGAGAGCCGCCGTGGGAGAGCACCTCGTCAAAGGCGGAGATCTCCACGTCCAGCATCAGCACGCAGGCGAACCGGTCATAGTCCGAGCGCTGGCGCATGGTGTAGCCGCAGGTGAGCACGCTGCTGGAGGACCGGGTGCCGTCGGCCAGATCGATGACCGGCACCTCGTGGGTCTCCGCCCAGGTGAGGCCGCCGTGGCTGAGGAAGCGGTCCCGGTCCTCCTCGCTGAGCTGGTCCATGGAGTAGAAGGTGCCCTGCTGGCTGGAGTAGATCTTCTCCGACGGGACGTACAGCCGCGCCCCCGCCGGGCTGTCGCTGGTGTAGGCGGAGAGGATGGAGCGGATGTTGGAGAACTCCCGCAGCTGGGTCTCCCGGTCCCCGGCGGAGGTGACGTAGGGGTAGATCAGGGGCATCAGCTCCTCCGCGGAGCGCTGGACGGAGCGCAGGTGGTAGTCGATGTTGACCCGCCGCTGCTCCACGGACTGAAGAAGGGAGTCCCGCACGCTCTCCTCCATGCTCCGGGCGGAGACCCGGGCAAAGGTGAACACGGCGGCCAGGGACAGGCCCACCATCAGCGCCATGCCCAGAAGGATCCGGCCCCAGGAGCCGCTCATGCTGTACTTCTTCAGGTTCTTCTCCAGCCGCTCCCTGGCCCGCCGCCAATCCCGGGCCATCAGGCGCCCTCCTGCTGGCCGCTCTCCCGGAAGGCGTTGAACCGGTACTCGCTGGGGGGCATCCCGGTCTGCTTCTTGAAGAGCTTGGAGAAGTAGCTGGGGGAGAGGTAGCCCACCCGGTAGCAGATGTCGTACAGGCGCACGTCCGGCTGCCGCAGCAGCTCCTTGGCGTGGCGGATGCGCTCCGCGGTCAGGTACTCGTTGATGGTCAGGCCCGTGGACTGCTTGAAGAGCACGCACAGGTAGGTGGGCGTGAGATGGACCTGTCCGGCCAGACTGGTCACGGAGATCTGATCCATGTACTGCTGGTCAATGAGCCGCTTGATCTGCCCGATGAGGGCGCTGGTGCCGGGGTCCTGGTCCTCCCCCAGAAGCCGGGTGACCTCCGCCATCACCTGGAGGAGAAACCGCTCCTGCTCCACGTGGGACAGGCACCCCAGCCAGTGCTCCACCAGACCCCGCTGGTTCCGGTAGGGGCTGTCCTCCCGGGTCCGCAGTCCGGGCATGGTCCGGGGCGGCAGGAGCAGCAGGCTGAGCATGAAGTTGTCCTGGTCCTGCTCGGGCATGGAGCGGACGTAGGCGAAGGTGTGGCCCAGCACCGCCTCCACCTGGTCCGGCTGGCCGCTGAGGATGGCCTCGGGCAGCTGCTTCTCCGCGTACTCCCGGGCCGCCTTCAGGCTCTGGAGCTCCGGATATTTCTTCACCGCAATGGCTGTGTCCTCGGCCAGATAGTAGCAGTGCTCCAGGGCCTCGCAGGCCTCCTGGTAGGCCCCGGAGAAGGCGGACAGATCCGCCGGCTCGCTCAGGCCGATGACGGTCTCAAACCCCGTCTGCGCCAGAAAGCCCTCCTGAACGCACCGGGACACGTCCAGCATGTCCTGCTCGTAGTCCGTGGCCGCGCACTTGAGGATAATGATAAACTCGGAGTTCCGGTTCTTGAAGGTGAGGCTGCCGGACTTGCCCTCCACGGCCCTGCTGCACACCCGCTCGCACTCCAGGGAACGGGCCAGCCGCTCCGGGCCGGAGAGGTTCCGGGCCACGTTCCACTTGTTGGCCAGCCGGATGACCATGCACACGTATTTGGCCGACGTGTCCAGATTCAGCCCCAGGTAGGACCGGCACACGGAGTCGTCCTCCCCGTCCAGCAGGGCCCGCAGGGTCCGCTCTCGGTGGAGGGGGGCCAGCCGGCGGATCTGCTCCTCCATGGCCTGGACCCGCCGCTTCTCCCGGCCCTGCTTGTCCAGCCGCTCCACCACCCGGGAGATGGCGGCGGACAGCTCGTCCATGTCCACGGACTTGAGGATATAGTCGATGGCGCTGCTCTTCATGGCCTCCCGGAGGAACTGCACGTCCGCGTGGCCGCTGATGAACACGATCTGCACGGCGGGAAACTCGCTGCGCAGCTTCCTGGCCAGGGTGATGCCGTCCATATGGGGCGTCACCACGTCGGTGACCACCAGCTCCACCGGATGCTCCCGGATATAGCGGTAGGCCTTCTCGCAGTCGGGAAACTCCGCCGCCACGCTGACGCCGTGGCGCTCCCAGTCAAAGTGGCTGCGCAGCCCGGCCCGGACGGCCTCCTCGTCGTCGATGATAATAGCTCGATACATGGATACCTCCTGTTCTCCCATCCATTGAGCAAATACGATAAAACTTAGTATACTCAGCCGCAAAAATTTGTCAACACCAGCAAATTCCAGCGGCGCATCCCGCCTTTAAGATGTATCCCCGGACCCCAATAGGGTCCCTTTGGCATAAAAAATTTTTTGATACGGAGGAAAAAACAATGGCAATTCCCGCGACAATGAAGGCCCTGGTGGCCTACGGCAACGGCGACTACCGCTTTGAGAGCGCCTATCCCACCCCCGCCTGCGGTCCCGATGACATCATCATCAAAACCGAGGGCTGCGGCATCTGCGCCGGGGATCTGAAGTGCATGCACGGCGCGGAGCGGTTCTGGGGCGGCCAGGGCGCCCCCTCCTGGGTGCGTCCCCCCTTCATCCCGGGCCACGAGTTCCTGGGCCGCGTGGTGGAGGTAGGGGAGAACGTGACGGAGTACCGGGTGGGCGATCGGCTCACCGCAGACCAGATCGTCCCCTGCGGCAAGTGCCGCTTCTGCAAGTCCGGCCGGTACTGGATGTGCCAGCCCCACGCCACCTTCGGCTTCCAGAAGGAGAACAACGGCGGCATGGCCGAGTACGTCCGCTACCCCAAGACCGCCGTGCTCCACCGGGTCCCCGAGGACATGCCTCTGGACAAGGCCCTGCTCATCGAGCCCTACGCCTGCGCCAAGCACTGCGTGGACCGGGCTCAGATCACCAACGAGGACGTGGTGGTCCTCTCCGGCGCGGGCACCCTGGGCCTGGGCATGGTGACCTATGCCAGGATGCAGAACCCCGCCAGGCTCATTGTCCTGGACATGATGGACCAGCGGCTGGAGAAGGCCAGGGCCTTTGGCGCGGATCTGACCTGGAACCCCTCCAAGGTGAACGTGGTGGAGGAGATCATGAAGCTCACCGGCGGCTACGGCTGCGATATCTACATCGAGGCCACCGGCCACCCCTCCTCCGTCACCCAGGGCATGGACATGATCCGGAAGCTGGGCCGGTTTGTGGAGTTCTCTGTGTTCGGCGCGCCCACCACCCTGGACTGGTCCGTCATCGGCGACGGCAAGGAGCTGGACGTGCTGGGGTCCCATCTCTCCCCCTACTGCTACCCCTTTGTCATTGAGCACATCGCTGACGGCACGCTGAAGACCGACGGCATGATCCGCTCCACCTTCCCCCTGGAGGACTGGGAGACCGCCTTCGACTACGCCACCGGAAAGCACGGGGACTTCAAGGTGGCCTTTACCTTCTGAGGCACCACACATTTGAGCCAGAAACCAAAGATTAGGAACATTGACAGCGCGGAGCTGGTTTGATAGCATAAATATGTACAATCTGCCAACACAGCATCCCGCGCGGACCGATTCTCTGCGGGATACGCTGGAATCCGGACGGAGGAGATTACAATGAAGCTGGAAGCGCTGCAATACGACGTGGCGGTGATCGGCGGCGGCCCCGGCGGCCTGCCGGCGGCCATCGCGGCGGCCCGTCAGGGGGCGAGGGTCCTCCTGGTGGAGAAAAACGGCTACCTGGGCGGCAACCTGACCATCGGCCTGCCCCTGCTGGGTTATCTGGACAAGGACGGCAACCAGGTGATCCGGGGCATTGCCCAGGAGCTGGTGGACGCGCTGGCGGAGCGGGGGGCGTGCAGCCCCCACCACTGGTGCCCCATGCACGACTCCGTTACCATCTATGACGACGAGGTGTTCAAGGTGGTGGCCCTGGAGAAGTGCCTGGAGGCGGGGGTGGAGCTGCTGCTGCACACCCAGGTCATCGGGGCCAACGCGGAGAACGGCCGCCTGAAGTCTGTCACCCTCTTCGGCAAGGGCCGCCGGATGGAGCTGGAGGCCAGGGTGTTCATCGACGCCACCGGCGACGGGGACGTGGGCTACATGGCCGGGGCCCGGTTCGACATGGGACAGGCCGGCACCGGCGCTCTCCAGCCCCCCACCCTCATGTGCACCGTGGAGGGGGTGGAGCTGGAAAAGACCGTCGCCTACATCGAGGCCCACCCGGAGCAGATGGTCCTGGCCCCCACCGTCGAGACCTACCCGGGCTACGACGGCAGCTACCTCCGGTCCAACCCGGACCACCACGTGCTGGTGGGGTTCCGGAAGCTGTTTTTGGAGCTGAAGGACCGGGGCGAGCTGCCGGTGGACCGGGACACCATGATCTACATCGAGACCCTGACCCCGGGCCGGGTGAACCTGAACTGCACCCGCCACCTGGGCGTGGACGGCAGCGACGTGCGGGATCTGACCCGGGGGGAGATCGAGGGCCAGATGCAGAACCTGAAGCTCATCGAGGTGCTGCGCCGGCACGTGCCCGGCTTTGAGAACTGCCGGCTGGTGCGGCTGTATCCCTTCCTGGGCGTCCGGGAGAGCCGCCGCTTCCGCGGCGTGGAGACCCTCACCGAGGCAATGCTCCTGGAGGGCCGGATCGGTGAGGACGCGGTGGGCCTGGGGTCCTACATCATCGACATCCACGACGGCGGCGGCAGCGGCACCATCGTCAAGAAGGTCCGGCCCTACGGCCTGCCCTACGGCATGTGCGTGTCCCGGGACGTGGACAACCTGATGTTCAGCGGCCGGTGCGCGTCCATGGACGCGGTGGCCCTGTCCTCCTGCCGGGTGATGCCGCCGCTGATGGCCATGGGCCAGGGGGCCGGCGTGGGCGCGGCCCTGGCGGTCCGGAAGGGCGTGGACCCGGGACAGGTGGACGTGGGGGAGATCCGGGCGGTCCTCCGGGCGGACGGCGTGATGCTGGAGCCCAGTCCGGAGGCCAGGGAGATGACCTTACCCGGGGCGTGAGAGAAGGAACCTGACGGTGATTACCATCAAATGGACCGCCTCCGGCTATGCCTACCGGATGGGTGAGCTGCGGCCGGGCCACGGACAGTACATTGACCGGCTCTACCAGTTCGCCCACGTGCCCGAGGACCTGTACGGCTGCCCCCACATCATGACCCGGGGGGACGACAAGATGCTCCCCGAGGACCAGCCCTGCTTCTCCATTGAGACGGACGGGCCCTGTGAGGTCTACGTCCTCTACCCGGACAAGCAGCCCGTCCTCCCCGGGTGGCTGGAGGCGTACCAGCGGGTGCGGAAAAACGTGACCCGCATGGACTCCCACCCCGACACCCTCAAGGGGTACTTCTCCCTGTACAGACGGTCCTTCCCGGCGGGGGAGATCCGCTTTTACGGCAGCTCCCCCCTGGCCATGCTGGCGGAGGACTGGTATGTGGAGACCACAGGCACTAACTACTGCATGTATTCCGTGTGCGTCCGGGAGAGCCGGACAGCCGCGATGTGACCGGCGGCCCGGCCGCCGGGAAAGAGAGGACAGCTATGGAACGATTTATTCAGGAGACGCCGGTACCCTCCCAGAACCCGCCCGTCCTGCACAGCTATGACGTGGTGGTCATCGGCGGCGGCATGAGCGGACTGTGCGCGGCCATCGCCTCCGCCCGGCAGGGGGCCAGCACGGTGCTGGTCCAGGACCGGGGGGTGTTCGGCGGCAACGCCAGCTCCGAGATGCGCATGCACATCTCCGGCGCGTCCTGCCACTGGGGCAAGAAGAACGCCTCCGAGACCGGCATCCTCATGGAGCTCCAGCTGGAGAACAAGTACCTCAACGACAGCTACAACTACTCCATCTGGGACGGGGTCCTCTGGTCCGCCGCCCTGGAGACAAAAAACCTGACCGTCTTCATGAACACCACCATGGAGCGGGTCCACTCCGACGGGAAGGCGATCCAGGGGGTGGACTGCTACCAGATGACCACCGAGCGCCGGCTGCGGCTGGTGGGGAACGTCTACCTGGACTGCACCGGCAACGGTACACTGGGCTACTTCGCCGGCGCGGCCTACGCCATTGGCCGGGAGGGCCGGGCGGCCTACGGCGAGAAGGACGCGCCGGAGGTCCCCGACGGCGAGACCATGGGCAACACCATCTACTTTGTGGCCGAGGACCGGGGCCGCCCGGTGAAGTTCACCAAGCCCTCCTGGGCCTACACCTTCGACGAGAGCGACTTCGTCCACCGCTACCACGGGGACATCGTAGTCTACCACGACGCGGACGACGTGGTGGTGCTCAAGCCCGGCGAGGACTACGCGGATCACGCGGACCAGCTGGTGGAGAAGTACGACGTGAAGTCCGGCTACTGGTGGATCGAGCTGGGGGGCGACTGGAAGGACATTATCGGGCAGGCGGAGGAGATCCGCTGGGAGCTCTACCGCACCATCTACGGCGTGTGGGACCACATCAAGAACGGCGGGGACCACGGGGCGGAGAACTACGAGCTGGTGTGGGTGGGCAACCTGCCCGGCACCCGGGAGAGCCGCCGCCTGCTGGGGGACCACATCCTCACGGAGCAGGAGATCCTGGCCAACACCCGGCATCCGGACGCGGTGGCCTACGGCGGCTGGCCCATGGACGAGCACGTGGCCCCGGGGTTCCGGGCCAAGGGGGCCATCCCCTCCCGGGTGCGCAGCTTCCCGGGACTGTACACCATCCCCTACGGCTGCTACTGCTCCGCCAATATCTCCAATCTGATGATGGCCGGGCGGAACATCAGCGCCTCCAAGCTGGCCATGGGCTCCACCCGGGTGATGGCCACCTGCGCCGTGGGCGGCGAGGCCGCCGGCACCGCCGCCGCCATGGCCTCCCGGCTGGGTCTCACCCCCCGGGCCTTCGGCCAGACCCACATGGCGGAGCTCCAGCAGGAGCTGCTGAAAAACGACTGCTACATCCCCGGCCTGCGCAATCAGGACCCGGAGGATCTGGCCCCCAGGGCCCGGGTCTCCGCCTCCTCCCAGCAGCCGGGCTATGAGGCCGGCCAGGTCCTCAGCGGCATCGCCCGCACGGAGGAGGGGGGAGAGGTCAACCTCTGGCGCTCCCAGGCCATGGGACCGGAGGGGGAGCGGCTGCGGCTGGACTGGAGCGAGCCTGTCTCCATCGGCCAGGTCCGGCTGACCCTGGACCCGGACCTCTCCGAGGAGCGGTGCATCTCCGTGTCCAAGGCGTTTCTGGACAAGGAGCCGGTGGGCGTGCCGGTCACGCTGCTGCGGGACTACACCCTCACCGCCTACCGGGAGGGCAGGGCCGTCTGGAGCCGGCGGGTGGAGGGCAACTACCAGCGCCTGAACGTGCTGGATCTGCCCCAGGCGGTGGAGGCCGACTGTGTGGAGCTCCATGTCCAGGCCACCAACGGCTGCCCGGAGGCCCGGGTGTTCGAGGTGCGGGTCTACGGGTAGACGGACAAAAACGTTCTGCTTTGCCACTGTTTCAGCCTGTTTTCCGGGCTTTTGTGATCGGCTCATTCACCCCGGAGGGGATCGGCGCGGGTACTGCTCCCGCCTGGTCCCCTCCGGGGATTATGTGTATATTGCATAAAAATTGCCTCCAATTTTCTACAGATATATTATTATTCCACAAAAAAGAACATCGGATTGAAAAAACGGAATATTTACGCGGCCTGCTTTTGGTGATACCATAAGCTCATAAAACAGGAAAGCGTAAGACGCTCTCCGAAGGAAAGGAGAGACCCCATGAAAACACCTCCCGCCACCGCACTGACCGGCAGAGCGTCCCCCGGCGCCGTACTGGCGAAAAAGCTCGCCAGCTTCGGGAACTATCTGCGCCAGCATTGGACATTGTATCTGATGCTGATCCCGGGCTTGTTCTTCCTCTTCATCTACAAGCTCCTGCCCCTCTACGGCCTCCAGATCGCCTTCAAGGACTACAAGATCTTTGCCGCCGGGGACCCCTGGAGCGCCATCGCGGCCAGCGAATGGTGTGGCTTTGAGCACTTTGCCAAGCTCTTCGGCAGCTCCCAGTTTACCAAGGTGCTGACCAACACCCTGGTCATCAACGGGCTGAAAATCCTCTGGCTGTTCCCCATCCCTATCATCTGCGCCATCCTGCTCAACGAGATTCGCCAGAAGATCTACCAGAAGCTGTGCCAGACCCTGATCTATGTGCCCTACTTCTTCTCCTGGGTGCTGATCTTCGGCATTTTCTACTCCCTGCTGGGGTCCTACGGCATTGTCAACAACATCATCGCCTCTCTGGGCGGCAGCCGGGTGGGCTTTTTCAGCGATCAGAGCGTCTTTCGCAGCGTCCTGGTGTTCACCGAGGGCTGGAAGGAGATCGGCTACAACACCATCATCTATCTGGCGGCCATCACCGGCATCGACGTCACCCTCTACGAGGCGGCCCGCATGGACGGGGCCAACAAGTTCAAGCAGATCTGGCACATCACCATGCCCGGCCTTCTGCCCACCATCGTCCTCATGCTCATCATGAAGGTGGGATACATCCTGACCACCGGCTTCGAGCAGATCCTGGTGTTCTACAGCCCGGCGGTTTACGACGTGGCGGATATCATCGAAACCTACGTCTACCGCATCGGCATGGGCCAGGCGGACTTCTCCCTGGCCACAGCCCTGGGCCTGTTCAACGCGGTGGTGGCCTTTGTGCTCATCGTGGGCGCCAACACCGTCAGCAAGAAGACCCTGGGCCGCAGCATCTGGTAAGGAGGATATGAGATGAAGAAAAAGAAAAGCGCCGGCATCGCCCTGGACGCCAGCGAGAAGTTCGTCTCCGGCCTTGCCTACGTCCTCATGACCCTCTTCGCCCTGTGCGCCATCCTCCCCTGCCTCCACGTGATCAGCAAGGCCTTCAGCAAGGGCACCTACGTCACAGCAGGTCTGGTGAACTTCTGGCCCAAGGGCTTCCAGCTGGAGACCATCCAGTACATCCTCTTTCAGACAGACTTTTTCAACGCCCTGAAAAACACCCTCATCGTCACCGGCGTGGGCACCCTCATCAGCCTCTTCACCAGCATCACCACCGCCTACCCCCTCTCCAAGCCCGCCTTCCGGGGCCGGAAGGTCATCACGCTGCTGTACGTGTTCAGCATGGTGTTCTTCGGCGGCATGATCCCCGCCTACATGGTGGTGCGGATGCTGGGCATCCTGGACACCTACGCGGCCATGATCCTGCCCTTTGCCATTGTGCAGTTCAATATGTTCATTGTGAAGAACTACTTCGAGGGCCTGCCGGAGATCATCGAGGAGTCCGCCCGCATCGACGGAGCCGGAGACCTGCGCATTCTGGTGTCCATCGTCTGCCCCATGTCCACCCCTGTCATCGCCACGGTGGCCCTGCTCTACGCCATCAACTACTGGAACAACTACTTCCACGCCATGATGTATACCCAGTCCCCCTCCATGCAGACACTACAGGTATACCTCTACAACCTGATCCAGAGCGGCTCCGGCTACCTGGAGAACATGGCCGGCGGCACCCTGACCACCAACATCACCCCCGAGGGGCTGACGGCGGCGGCGGTCACCCTGTCCATCATCCCCATCATCGCCCTCTACCCCTTTGTCCAGCGCTTCCTCATCAAGGGCATCACCATCGGCTCCGTGAAGGGCTGACGCCTCGTCTTTTAACCGCCACATCCGGCGGAGAAGAAAATATATAAAAAGGAGAAACGAACCATGAAAAAGCCACTTGCACTGCTCCTCAGTCTGCTGATGCTGTTCTCGCTGGCTGCCTGCGGCGGGGGCGGCAATAATCAGCCCGCCTCCGACGGCAATCAGTCCACCGCAGCGCCCAGCGACGACAAGAATACAGGCGGCGAGCAGACCGCTGTTCCCGAGCTGAAGGGGCCCGGCAACGTCACCCTCAAGCGCCTGGGCTATAACGCGGCCTTTGATCCCAACAACGACATCAACGCGGACGTGCTCAAGCAGTCCACGGGCTACGATGTGGAGTACTTCATGCTCCCGGCCGAGAACGCTGACGAGAAGCTGCTGATGGATATCTCCGGCGGCGCGGACTACGACTGCGTCAACGTCTCTGTCAACCAGTGGCGCACCCTGGTGGCCCAGGGGGCCCTCCAGCCCCTGGACGACGTGCTGGAGGCCTACGGCCAGGACATTCTGGCCGGCAACTCCGACACGGTCTGGGACGCCCTGCGCGGCGAGGACGGCCACATCTACGGCGTGCCCTACATGTATCCCCACTCCCATGAGATCGCCATGTTCATGGTGGCCCGCATGGATCTGCTGAAGGCCGCCGGCATCAACGAGGTCCCCACCACCATCGACGAGTTCTATGACTGCCTGGTGACCCTCAAGGAGTACTATGGCGACGAGTACGTCATCCTGGCCGGTCCCTTCAAGCCCAACTCCGAGGGCAACGAGAACTGGGTCATCCCCAAGACCATCGCCTGCGCCTTCGGCATCTACAACGACTGGATGGTGGACGAGAACGGCCAGGTCTACTACATGACCGAGGCCCCCGGCTTCCCCGACATGATCGCCTTTTTGACCAAGCTGTACAACGAGGGCCTCATTGACCCCGACTGGGCCATCAACACCGAGTCCACCCTCAAGGAGAAGTTCACCTCCGGCAAGGCCATCATCACCTGCGGCAACCGCGCCCTGGCCGACTTCTGCTCCGCGGCCCTCATTGAGAATCTGAACCTGAGCTGGGACGATCTGGGCTACATCTCCGCCCTGAAGGGCTCCGACGGCACCTGCAAGTACCAGAGCACCGAGGCCTTCAACTGGATCGGCTGCGTGCCCAAGTCCTCCAAGAATCTGGCGGACGTGGTCAACTGGTGGAACCTGCGCATCAAGGACCAGCTGTTCATCGCCATCGGCGAGGAGGGCGTCCACTTCAACTACGATGAGAACGGCGAGATCGAGCCCATCAACCCCATCTTCGCAGAGGAGCGGGGCAACTCCTACTGGTACATGGACGTGACCAACCAGAAGGAGTACGAGTTCCAGTGGCCCTCCCGGGTGCGCAAGTCCGAGGGACAGTGGCACTCCTTCTCCGCGGTGACCATGGACGCGGACCAGAGCATCTTTGTGCCCAACACCTTCGCCTTCATGCCCGCCAAGGACAACTACACCAAGTACAACACCGCCCTGTTCAATGACCTGAACGACTATATCATTCAGATCATGTCCGGCACCCGCACCATCAACGATCTGGACACCTTCATGTCCGACTGGACCAACGCCGGCGGCGAGAGCGTGCGGGGCGATCTCCAGGGCTGGTACGACGAGTTCTACAAATAATCCGTCGCTGCTCGCTATTATTGAGAAGGCGGGATCTCTCCCGAGATCCCGCCTTCTCCCAAAACAAGGAGGAAACTTCCAATGTCCGTTACATTTCAGCAGGAGCTGCCCATCTATAAAGAGGTGGACGTGCTGGTGGCCGGAGCGGGTCCGGCAGGCGTGGGCGCGGCCGTGGCCGCCGCCAGAAACGGCGCAGACACCCTGGTTATCGAGGCCAACGGCTGCGTGGGCGGCATGGCCACCATGGGCGGCGTGGGCCCCTTCATGACCAGCTATGACGCCAACCACGAGAACATGATTATCCGGGGCGTATTTGAGGAGCTGGTAGAGCGGATGGTGGCCATGGGCGGGGCCATCCACCCGGGAGAGGTCCACAACGAGGAGCCCCACTCCAGCTTCTACCGCCTGGGCCACAACAACGTGGGTCCCTTTGACCAGGAGGCCTTCAAGCTGGCGGCCTCCCGCATGATCCGGGAGGCCGGGGCGGCGCTGCTGCTGCACACCCAGTTCATCGCCGTGCTCAAGGAGGGGGACCGCATCGGCGGCGTGGTGATCGCCAACAAGGACGGACTGAGCGTGGTCCGGGCCAAGGTGGTGGTGGACTGCACCGGCGACGCCGACGTGGCCGCCCGGGCGGGATGCCCCTACGTGGTGGGCAGCGAGGAGGACGGCAACATCCAGCCCGCCTCCCTGTTCCTCCGGCTCTACAACGTGGACACGCCCCGGGTAGCGGAGCACATGGCTCAGCACCGGGAGGAGATCCGGCCCTTCTACGGCCCCTACAGCTGGCTCATCCGGGAGCGGCCCCAGGCCTGGGGCGGCATCCCCCGGGCGGAGGTGGGCGTGTTCGCCGACGTGCAGGAGGGGGAGTACCGGCTGAACGTGACCCGGGTGCTGGACGTGGACGGCACCAAGGCGGAGGATCTGACCCGGGCGGAGCTGGAGGGCCTGGAGCAGGCCCACAAGGTGTTCCGGTTCATGCGGGAGAACGCCGTGGGCTTTGAGAACGCCCGCATGATCGGCACCGCCGCCACCATCGGCATCCGGGAGACCCGGCACATCCGGGGTGAGTACCGGCTGTCCGGGGAGGAGGTGGCCGCGTGCAGGGTGCCGGAGGGGACCATCGCCGTCATGGCCACCAACATGGACACCCACAACAGGGATAACCCCGGCGGGTCCTTCATTGTCCCCACCGCCGGCCCCTACTTCGGCGTTCCCTACCTGTGTCTGGTGCCCAAGGGCGCGGACAATCTGCTGGTGGCGGGCCGGGCCATCTCCGCCGACGCCCTGGCGGGCTCCGCCGTGCGCATGATGCCCAGCTGCATGGCCTTCGGACAGGCCGCCGGCGTAGCCGCCGCCATGGCGGCGGCAGCGGACATACCGCCCCGGGACGTGGACGTGGCCGTCCTGCGCCGGAAGCTGACGGACCAGGGCGCGTTTGTGGGGGACTGAGCGGCTGTATGCACAGCTGAAAACCTGACAGGAGGATCCATCATGTCAAATCTGCCCGGATTTCTGGACTTCACCCGGCCTGGTCCCGGCTTCGTGGACGACAGCCAGCTCCACCCCTTTGTGCGGTTCTGGAAGCGGTACGGACGGCACTTCTTCAAGCTGCTGCAGGTCAATCTGGTATACGCCCTGGTAACCCTGCCGGTCTACGGTTGGCTTATGAGCCTCATCAACGCCGTCACCACCCAGACCGGGGGCGGCGTGGTGTCGGTGCTGGGGTCCCTGCTGCTGTATGTGGCCCTGGGCTGGCCGGTGTGGCTGCGGGCGGCGCTGGTGGGCGGATCCATCCTCCTGCTGGGCCCCGCCACGGCGGCGCTGGGCCGGGCGGCCCTGGACTGCGCCTGGAGCCGGCCGGGTCTCTTCTGGCCCAACTTTTGGGAGGCCTGGAGGCGCTCCTGGCGGCAGGCGCTGCCGGTGGGGCTGGCGGACGTGCTGGCGGTGTTTGCCACGCTCTACTATCTGGTGGACGGCGAGACCTTTTTCGGCGCGGCAGGCGGGGTGCTGAAGGTGCTCTGGCTGGCGCTGGCCCTGGTGTACGCCATGGCCCGGGTCTACGTCTACCCCATTATGGCCACCGTGGAGCTGCCCCTGGGGGCCCTGCTCCGGGACAGCCTGGCCCTGGCCCTGCTGCGGCCCTGGCGTCCCCTGGCGGTGGTGGGGATCACGGCGGTGCTGTGCGCCCTGTGTCTGGCGGCGGATCTGGTGCTGATCCCCTGCTTTTTATACAGCTTCGCGGCGTTTTCCGCCGCGTTCTTTACCCAGCCGGTCATTCAAGAACATCTGCTCGCCCCCGCGGCGCGGGCGGAGGAAGGAAACGAGGAATCATGAGAGCAGCCTATTTTCTGGGCAGCCGGACCATTGAGACCCGGCCCCTGCGTCTGCGCGCCCCCGGCCCGGGGCAGGCGTTGCTGCGGGTCCACGCCTGCGGCGTGTGCGGCACGGACGTGCATATTTTCGCCGGCGGGAAGGGCTCGGCCAGCGTCACGCCGCCGGTCATACTGGGCCACGAGCTCTCCGGCACCGTGGAGGCCTTGGGCCCCGGCGTCACCGGACTGAAGGCGGGGGATCTGGTCAGCGTGGATCCCAACATCTATTGCGGGACCTGCCCCTCCTGCCGCCAGGGCAGAAAGCAGCTGTGCCGGGCCATGGAGGCCGTGGGCGTGACCATGGACGGCGGCTTCGCGGACCAATGCCTGGCGCCCGCGTCCCAGTGCGTGGTCCTCCCGGCGGGGACGGACCCGGAGCTGGCCGCCCTGACGGAGCCCCTGGCCTGCTGCCTCCACGGTATCGACAGGGCTGCCATCCGGCCGGGGGAGACGGTCCTCATCCTGGGCGGGTCCACCATCGGGCTGATGATGTTGCAGCTGGCCCGCCTGTGCGGCGCGGCCCGGGTGGTGGTCAGCGAGCCGGTGGCGGCCCGGCGTGGGCTGGCCCTGGAGCTGGGCGCGGACGGCGCGGTGGACCCCCTCCGGGAGGATCTGGCAGAGCGGACGGAGGCCCTGCTGGGCGGCGGGGCCAACGTGGTCATCGAGTGCGTGGGGGGCCGGACCGGCGCGGCGGCCCAGGCCGTGGACGCGGCCGGACCGGGCGGACGGATCCTGCTCTTCGGCGTGCCCCACCCGGAGGCCCTGCTGGAGACCAGCCTCTGCGCCATCTACCAGAAGGAGCTGACCATCCTGGGCTCCTTTGTCAACCCGGACACCCACAGCCGGGCGGCGGCCCTTATCGCCTCGGGCCGGCTGCGGCTGAAGGAGCTGATTACCCACCGGTTCCCTGTGGACCGGCTCCGGGAGGCCATCGAGACCCAGGCCGGCCCGGAATCCATCAAGGTACTGGTTGTACCGGAGGAGGAATGACATGTCTATCAATGTGGAAACGAGAGCCTTTGACGTGGTGGTGGTGGGCGGCGGCCTGAGCGGCATGTGCGCGGCCATTGCCGCAGCCCGCCACGGCGCGGAAACAGCCATTGTCCAGAATCGGTCCGTGTTCGGCGGCAACGCCAGCTCGGAGATCCGGATGCACATCGTGGGGGCCAGCTCCCACGGGGCCAAACCGGATCTGGCGGAGACCGGCATCCTGCTGGAGCTGCTGCTGGAGAACAAGCGCCGCAACCCCTACGCCAGCTTCCCGGTCTTTGACGCCATTCTCTGGGAGGCCGTCCACCAGCAGAAGGGCCTCACCGCCTATCTGAATACCAACATGGACGACGTGGTCATGGACAGCGGCCGCATCGCCGCCGTGGTCTGCCACCAGAACACCACGGAGACGGAGCTGCGCCTGGAGGGCCGGATCTTTATCGACGCCACCGGCCACGGCACCCTGGGCGTCATGGCCGGCTGCGGCAGCCGCCTGGGCAGCGAGAGCCGGGACCAGCACGGCGAGCCCAACGCCCCCGATATGGCCAACACGGACACCATGGGCAACTCCATCATGTTCAGCGCCATAGACCGGGGGGAGAAGGTGGTCTTTGAGAAGCCGGAATGGGCGTACACCTTCTCCGAGGAGGATCTGCGCTACCGGGAGCACGGCGACTCCGTGGGCTCCCACGCCGACGGGGGCAGGCTGGTGGCCTTCGAGGAGGGCTCCGGCAGGCTGCCCAACTTCTCCAACGTGGACTCCGGCTACTGGTGGATCGAGCTGGGGGGAAGGAACAACGACATCATCCGGGAGGGCGAGGAGATCCGGGACGAGCTGCTCCGGTGCGTCTACGGCGTGTGGGACCACCTGAAAAACCAGGGGGACCACGGGGTGGACAACCTGGATCTGGACTGGGTGGGCATGGTGCCCGGCTACCGGGAGAGCCGCCGGCTGGTGGGGGACTACCTGCTCACGGAGAACGACGTCCGCTCCAACCGGGTGTTCCCGGACGCGGTGGCCTACGGCGGCTGGCAGATGGACCAGCACACCCCCGGCGGCATCATGGACTTTGACAAGTATCCCAGCCGCATCCTCAACTACCCCGGCTGCTACACCATCCCCTACCGCTGCTTCTACAGCCGGGAGGTGCCCAATCTGATGATGGCGGGCCGGGACATCAGCGTCACCAAGATGGCCTTCGGCTCCACCCGGGTCATGGGCACCTGCGCGGTGGGCGGCCAGGCCGCCGGCACCGCCGCCGCCCTGGCCGTCCGGCGGGGCGTCCTGCCCGGGGACATGGCCGGGCACATGGAGGAGCTCCAGCAGACCCTGCTGCGGGACGACTGCTACCTCCCCGGCTTTGCCAACAGGGACCCCGGCGATCTCTGCCGGACCGCCAAGGTCACCGCAGCCTCCTGGAAGGAGGGCCGGGAGCCGGAGAAGGCGGTGAACGGCGTGGCCCGCCGGGTGGACGGGGAGGAGAACTGCTGGGAGTCCCGGGATCTGGAGAGCGCCCAGCTGACCCTGAAGCTGGCGCAGCCCGCCAGGGTGGGCCAGGTGCGGCTGACCTTTGACCCCAACCTCACCCGGGAGATCATGCCCTCCATGACCCGCAACGTCCGGGCCCGGCAGGTGAAGGGCCTGCCCCCGGAGCTGGTGCGGGACTACCGGGTGGAGGCCCTGCGGGACGGGGAGCCCGTGTGGAGCAGGACCGTCACCGGCAACGGCCAGCGGCTGAACGTGCTGGAGCCGGAGGAGCCGCCGGTGTGCGACGCGCTGCGGATCACGGTCCTGGCCACCCACGGCCTGGACAGCGCCCGGATCTTCGAGGTGCGGGCCTACGAGAAGGGAGAGAACTAATGGAGACCGTTTCCTATACCAGAGAGATCCCGGTTTACAAGCGCTTTGATGTGATTGTCTGCGGCGCGGGCCCCGCCGGGATCTGCGCGGCCGTGGCCGCCGCCCGGCAGGGGGCCAAGGTGGCGCTGCTGGAGCGCTACGGCGTGCCCGGCGGCAACCTGACCTGCGGCCACGTGGGCCCCATCCTGGGCATGGTGGGCAAGGGGACCATGCGGGACGAGCTGATGGCCCTGCTGGAGGTGCCGGACAACGATATGATCGGCCGGGTGGGCGTGGCCCACGACATGCAGCGGGCCAAGACCGTGCTGACGGAGTTCATCCACCACGAGAACATTGAGGTCTACCTCCAGACCATGGCAGCCGACGCCCTGGTGGAGGACCACCGGGTCACCGGCGTGGTGATCTCCACCAAGGAGGGGCTGCTGGCCCTGGAGGGCAAGGTGGTGGTGGACGCCACCGGCGACGGGGACGTGGCCGCCTTCGCCGGCTGCCAGATCGAGAAGGGCCGGGAGGACGGGCTCATGCAGCCCGTGACCCTGGAGTTCACCCTGGACAACGTGGACGAGGACCGGGGCGTTATCTGCATCGGCGACGTGGACGACGTGGAGTTCAACGGCCAGCGGTTCCTGGACTACTGCAAGCAGTGCGCCCAGAAGGGCATGCTGCCGGAGCACCTGGCCGCCGTGCGGCTGCACCCCACAGTGCACAAGGGGGAGCGGCAGGTGAACACCACCCAGGCCAACGGCGTGGACAGCACCAAAATAGAGGACCTGTATCCCGCTGAGCTGGCCCTGCGGGGACAGATCGACACGCTGATCCGCTTTTTCCGGGAGAACCTGCCCGGATACGAGAACTGCAAGTACATCGCCTCCGGCACCACCACCGGAATCCGGGAGAGCCGCCGGGTGGTGGGGGAGTACCTCATCACCGCCGAGGAGCTGGCCGCGGGCAAGCGGTTTGACGACGTGGTGGTCCACAGGGCGGAGTTCATCGTGGATATCCACAACCCCGCCGGGGCCGGGCAGGCGGAGGAGAAGATCCAGTATGTGGTCCCCTATGACCTGCCCTACGGCTGCTTTGTGCCCAAGGGGGTGGATGGCCTGATGACCGCCGGACGCTGCATCTCCGGCACCCACCGGGCCCACGCCTCCTACCGGGTCATGTCCATCTGCATGGCCATGGGTCAGGCGGTGGGCGTGGCGGCGGCCCTGTGCGCCCGCCAGGGCTGCCAGCCCAGGGAGCTGGACGTGAAGGCGCTGCAAAAGGAGCTGACCGCGCTGGGCGTGGAGCTCTTTGACTGAGGCCCTATACATTATATAATATATCCGCCGCCCCGCAGGCGCGTCGGACCCGTTTTCCACAGCAGAAGGCCGTGTTATTGGAACGCCCAATAACACGGCCTCTTTTCTGTCACTCCCCCGCTAATCGCGCCTCCTGGGCCGCCAGGGTGGCCAGGGTGTCCCCCAGCTGGACGAATACCGCCGCCAGTACTGCCAGCTCCGAGGCGGACATGGCGCTGTAGAGCGCGTTGGACACCGCCGTCACCAGGGCGGTCAGCTCCCGTGGGTCCATGGAAATCCCTCCTCGGGCTATCTTATGCCGTCCCGTCCGCCCCTGCGCCGCCGGCCCGCGGGGGAAAGAGGGGCGCGGGCGAAACCGCCTTGCAATCCTCGGGCGGTTTATGGTAAAATAGCCCCAAGAACGACGAAAAGGAGAACAGCATGAAGGGGTTTCTGGTCCTGCTGGCGGCGCTGCTGACCCTGACCGGCTGCGGCGCATGGGACGACGGTGACGCGTCCGCCTTCGCGCCCGGAGAGGAGGAGCGGCTGACAATCTACACCTCCCACAAGGCGGAGGTCTACGGCCCCATTGTCCGGGAGTTTGAGGAGCGCACCGGCATATGGGTCCAGGTGGAGACCGGCGGTACCGCCGAGCTGCTGGAGCGCATCGCCGGCGAGGGGGAGGACACGCCCTGCGACCTCCTCTTCGGCGGGGGCGTGGACAGCCTGTCCGCCTGCGCAGACCTCTTCGAGAGCTACGAGAGCCCCCGGGCCGCCGCCCTGGACCCGTCCTACCGCTGCGCCGGCGGCAGCTGGACCGCCTTCTCCGTCCTGCCGGTGGTGCTCATCTACAACCCCGTGCTGGTGCGCATGAACCCTCCGGAGGGCTGGTCCAGCCTTCTGGACCCCGCCTGGCGGGGGCGGATCGCCTTCACCAGCCCTGCCGTCTCCGGCTCCAGCTACACCGCCCTGGCCACGCTTCTGCAGGCCCTGCCCAGCAGCGGGGACGTGCTCAGCGCCTTTTACGACAACCTCCAGGGCCGGGTGCTCCCCGACTCCGGGGCCGTGGTAGGCGCGGTGGCCGAGGGCGCCTGCGTCATCGGCGTGACCCTGGAGGAGACTGCCCGCAAGGCCGTCCAGGCCGGCAGCGACATCGCCATTCTCTATCCAAGGGAGGGCACCAGCGCCCTCCCCGACGGCATGGCCGTGGTGGCCGGGTGCGCCCACCGGGAGAACGCCCGGCGGTTCATCGACTTCGCCCTGGGGGAGGACGTGCAGCGGTTTCTGGCCCGGGTCTGCCAGCGCCGCCCGGTCTTGGGGGACGCCCAGGAGGAGCTCCGCCTCATAGACTACGATCTGGACTGGGCCGCCCGTGCGCGTGAGGATGTGCTCGCCTGGTGGCGGGAGATGGAGGCGGCGCAATGATGGAGACCATTCGGGCCTGGGTGGGCCGGTCCTTCCGCAACCGGATCTTTGTGGCCATGCTGGCCGCCACCCTGCTGCCCCTGCTGGTATGCGGAGGGCTGATGCTGAACCTGCAGGTGACCCGCAGCCAGGAGAGCCTGGCCCAGGAGTCCCACGCCCAGCTGGCAGCCCTGGGCGGCGCCCTGGACGACTTCCGGGACGCCTGCCGGGATATCGCCCGCACGCTGTCGGACAGCACGGTGGTCCGCTCCGCTCTGCGCCGGGGCGGCGAGGACTCCCGGACCCTCTACCAGGTGCTCTTTCGCACCGCCGAGTCCCTGCGGCCCTATGCCCGCTTTGACATCTATGACCAGCAGGGCGTGTGCCGCTACACCACCGCCAGCACCCCGCCGTCGGGGGAGCGGGACCCGGGCTGGGGCATCCTGTGGGACGCCGGTCAGGAGGAGGGTCTGGCCCTCCGGGCTGGAGAGGACGGCGGGCTCGTCGCCGCCCAGGCGGTGCGCAGCCGCGGCGGCGATATTTTGGGATATGTGACCGCCCAGGTGGAGCAGGAGGGCTTTGACCGGATGTTCAACGGCCTGTACAGTGCGGCCGGCGAGGTGCTGCTGCTGGACGGACGGTGGCGGACGGTCTACTGCTCCCAGCCCTCCCAGGGGCGCTCCACAGTGGAGTGCCTGCGGGAGCAGCTTCTCGCGGGGAGCCCTCTGACCGGCGTGACCGGGGAGTACGCCTTCTTCGCAGCCCAGCGGCCGGACACAGGCTTTGTCCTCATTCTCCAGCGTCCCCGGCCCTTCACCGCCCTGGTGCTGCACAGCTTCTACCTGGTGGGGGCCATAGTGGGGGCAGTGTGCCTTCTTCTGTGCATGTGGTGCGCCTGGGTGCTCAGCCGCGCCCTCTCCCGGCCGGTCCACCAGCTGGACGAGGCCATGGGCGAGGTGGAGCGGGGCCGTCTGGACGTGCGCCTGGAGACGGACCGGGCCGACGAGCTGGGCCGCCTGTCCAGCCGCTTCAACCGGATGGCGGCGGAGTACCGGCTGAACCTGGACCGGTCCGTCCAGCGGGAGCGGGAGCTGAACCGGGCCCGTCTGGGGATGCTCCAGGCCCAGCTGAACCCCCACTTTCTCTACAACACCCTGGACGCCATGAAGTGGCTGGGGGTGGCCCATCAGGCCCCGGAGGTGGCCGCCCTGGCCACGGATCTGGCGGACATCCTCCGCTTCAGCATCTCCGGGGAGGAGCTGGTCACGCTGGAGCGGGAGCTGGAGCTCCTTGACCGCTATCTCGACATCCAGCTCATCCGCTTTGAGGACCGCTTCACCTGCGAGATCGACGCGGCGGACCGGCTTCAGAGCTGTCTGGTGCCCAAGCTGGCCCTCCAGCCCCTGGTGGAGAACGCCATCATCCACGGCGTGGCGGACCGGGACGACGGCTACATCAAGGTCCAGGCGGTCCAGGAGGGGGACGATCTAGTGCTCCGGGTCTCTGACAACGGCTGCGGCATGACTCCGGAGGTGCTGGAGCGGCTCAACAGCGGGGATAAGAGAATACCTGGCGGACATCTTGGCTTGTATAATACGGATAGTATCATTCGTCTGCGGTTTGGGGCGGCCTATGGGCTCACGGCCCGGTCTGTCCCCGGGGAGGGCAGCTGCGTAAGTCTGCGCATGCCCATACAGAGAGAGGAGGCTTGCGATGCTGAAGGTGCTGATCGTTGACGACGAGGCGGTGGTCCGCCGGGGGATCATGCTGGGCATGGACTGGGCGGCTATGGGCTGCGTGGTGGTGGGCGAGGCCTCCAACGGGGAGGAGGGGATCGCCGCCGTGGAGCGGTACAGCCCCAATCTGATTATCACGGACGTGCGGATGCCCCGGATGGACGGGATTGAGATGCTGGGCCGGCTGCGGGAGATGGGGTGCAGAGCCCATGTGATTCTCCTCACCGCCCACAGCGACTTCTCCTACGCCCGCTCGGCCCTCCAGCTGGGGGCGGACGACTACCTGCTCAAGCCCTTCCGGGACCAGGAGCTGGTCAGCGCCATTGACAAGGTGCGCCGGAAGGAGCAGGAGCTGACGGATCTGACCGTGCAGGACGCGCTGCCCCTGGCCAAGGGGGACAAGAGCAAGTACGTCCTCCAGGCCCTGGGCTACATCGCGGACCACTACGGGGACCAGGACATCTCCATCACCACCATTGCCCAGCATCTGGGGGTGAGCGAGGGGCACCTGAGCCACGTGTTCAAGAAGGAGACCAGCTACACCATCATCAGCTACCTGACCCAGTACCGGGTCCACACGGCCATGAAGCTTTTGCAGGACTGCCGGTACAAGGTCTACGAGGTGGCGGAGATGGTGGGGTACCGGGACGTGGCCTACTTCGGCAGCACCTTCAAAAAGCAGGTGGGCATGTCCCCGTCGGAGTACCAGGACCGGTGCCGGTGATTTTTGAAAAATTTGAAGAATTTTTGCGTTTCCTCTTGACTTTCCCCCTGGTGGAAGGGGTAAGGTAGTCCCATCAAGGGCCCCTGCGGGCCGGAAAGAAGGGAATACTATGATAAGTACAGGCGCGGCCGCCCTCATGATCCTGATGGCGGTTCTCACCGTTGTAGGCCCGGCGGCGGGTATGCTGTTTCTCCGCCGGCGGGGCGGGCGGTGGCGGGACTTTTGGGTGGGCGGGGTGACGTTCTTCCTCTTCGCCATGGTGCTGGAGCAGATCCTCCACACGCTGGTTCTCCGCTCCCCCCTGGGTCAGGTCCTGCAGAGCAATATCTGGCTCTACGGCCTCTACGGAGGGCTGGCGGCGGGGATCTTCGAGGAGGTTGGCCGGTTTCTGGCCTTCAAGCTGGTTCTGAGGAACCGGCGGGAGCGGATCACGGCCCTCAGCTACGGCGTCGGCCACGGCGGAATGGAGGCCTTTCTCCTGCTGGCTGTGACCTACTTCAACAACCTCTACCTGTTCTCCGTCCTCTCCAACGGCGGGACCCTGGCCCCGGAGCTGACGGCGGCCCTGGAGAATCTGGCCGCGCTGCCCGCCGTCATGTACCTCTGGGCGGGCCTGGAGCGGGTCATCGCCATCACCATCCATATGACCCTGTCGGTGCTGGTGTTCACCGCTGTGACCCGGCCCGGAAAGCGCTGGCTGTTTCTGGCGGCCATCGGGCTCCACGCGGCCGCGGACTTTTCCACCCTCGTGTCCGCCGCCTATCTTCCGGTGGCGGCGGTGGAGCTGCTGGCGGCGGCATGGGCCCTGGCCCTGGTGTGGCTGGCGGTGGGATTGTATAAAAAACTCCCCCAAACCCCAGAAAACCCTTGACCTTCCCCCTGCTGGAGGGTATATAATTGGGCAAAAGCGAGGTGGTCCCTGTGAAGATCAACGAGGTGGAGGCCCTGGTGGGCATCACAAAAAAGAATATCCGCTTCTACGAGGAGAAGGGCCTGCTCTCCCCCAGCCGCAACAGCGAAAACGGCTACCGGGACTACGGCCAGGAGGAGGTGGACGTCCTCCGGCGCATCAAGCTGCTGCGGAAGCTGGGCGTGCCCATTGAGGAGATCCGCCGGATGCAGGAGGGGACCCAGACCGTGGGGGACGGCATGCGCCGCCACCTGGTCACCCTGGAGCGGGAGCGGCAGAACATCGACGAGGCGGTGCGCCTGTGCGGCCTGCTCAAGGAGCGGGAGGTGCCCCTGGGGGAGCTGGACGCGGAGAGCGTGCTGGAGGAGATGGCGGAGCTGGAGCGGGCCGGGGCCACCTTCCAGAACAAACAGCGCCAGGATGTGCGCATCCGCTATGTGGCCCCGGTGGCGGCGGCGCTGGTGATGGTGGCGCTGATGTTGGCTGTGGCGGCGGTGATGCTCTGGGCCTTCTGGGCCGCCCCGGCCGACGCGCCCCTGGCGTTGGTGCTGGTGATGGAGGCGATCCCCCTGCTGATCATCTGCGGGGTGCTCTACGCCCTGTTCCAGCGGATCCGGGAGATCGGCAGGGGCGAGTCCGACGACGCCAAGCAGTACTAGATGTTCACCAGGAAGGAGTGATACGGATGCCAGACAAGAATGAAAAGAAGATCGCCGCCATTGTGATGGCTATGCTGGTGGCGCTGTACCTGCTGGGCATTGCGGGCGGAATAGCCGCCCTGGCCGGTCTGCTGGGGCCGTTGGAGGGCAGGGCGGCGGTTCCGTTCCTGCTGACGTTCCTGCTGACGTATATTCTGGTGGGCGGCGCGACGATCCTGATCGCGCGGTACGTCCTGGCCCGGCATCTGCGGGAGACGGACAGGGGGGAAAAAGAGGACGCCCAAAAATACTGATGCCGGCAGGCCAAGCGGCGAAAAAACGCCTTGTTTGCTGTAAAGGAGCTGTGATTGATGAACAAGAGGAGCAAAAAGAAGATCGCCCCCATTGTGGCGGCGGTGCTGGTAGTGGTGTACCTGCTGCCCATCACAGGCGGGCTGGCAGCGGCGGCTGGGCTGCTGGGGGCCACTGAGGAGTGGGCGGCGATTCCGTTTCTGCTGACGTATATTCTGGTGGGCGGCGCGGTAATCGTGGGCGTGCTGTACGCCATGGGCCAGCGCCTGCGGGAGATCGACAGCGGGGAGGAAGAGGATGCCAAAAAATACTGAAAACGCACAGGCCCAGCGGCGCAGGGAGGCCATCTGGAGCGCGGTTGTCTCCACAGTCATGCGGCTGCTGATGGCCGCGGTGCTGCTGTGGCTGCGGTGGGGCAGGGACGGGGGGAGCTTCCTCTCAAAGCTGCTGGTGGTTGTTCTGGTTCTGGAACTGGGGAGCATTGTCCCCATCTGGATAAATCTGAAAAAAAGACTAGAGGAAATACAAGGAGGAGAAGAAGATGCTGCTGCTCAATATTGACCACGTGCCCGGGAAGGAGATCGAGGCCCTGGGGATCGTAAAGGGGACCATCGTACAGTCGAAGAACTTCGGCAAGGACTTCATGGCCGGAATGAAAACCCTGGTGGGCGGCGAGATCACCGGCTACACGGAGATGCTGGTGGAGGCCCGCCAGCTGGCCACCAAGCGCATGGTGGACGAGGCGGAGGCCCTGGGAGCGGACGCCATTGTGAACATCCGCTTCGGCTCGTCCTCTGTGATGCAGGGGGCGGCGGAGGTCATCGCCTACGGCACCGCGGTGCGCCTGCGGTGAAAGGATCCGCCCTATGACCATTCAGGAAAAGATGCACAGTGGGGCGCTGTACCTGCCCATGGACGAGGCCCTGTTCCAGGAGCAGCTGGGCTGGCTGGACCGGCTCTGGGACTTCAACGCCACCCGGCCCTCCCAGCTGGCGGAGCGGGAGACTCTGCTCCGGGAGCTGTTCGCGGAGATCGGGGAGGGGTGCTACATCGAGCCGCCCCTCCACGCCAACTGGGGCGGCCGCCACGTCCACTTCGGGCGGAACATCTACGCCAACTTCAACCTGACCCTGGTGGATGACACCCACATCTATGTGGGGGACAACACCATGTTCGGCCCCAACGTGGTAGTGGCCACGGCTGGTCACCCCCTTCTGCCGGAGCTGCGGGAGCAGGGCTATCAGTACAACGCGCCGGTCCATATCGGCAGGAACTGCTGGATCGGCGCGGGGGCTATCCTCCTGCCCGGGGTCACGGTGGGGGACAACGCGGTCATCGGCGCGGGGAGCATTGTCACCAGGGACGTTCCCGCCAATGTCCTGGCCGTGGGGAACCCCTGCCGGGTGCTGCGGGAGATCGGGGAGCATGACCGGGCCTACTACTTCAAGGACCGGAGGATCGACGGCAGCGCCCTATAAAAGAAGCGCTGTGACCTCTCACAGCCTGAAAGAAACCCCGTACAGCCAGCAGACTGCCGGCTGTACGGGGTTTTGCGTCTTTGCTTGTTGTTTTCTCCGGGCACAGGGGAAGTCCATGAGCCCGGCCCGGGAACGGCCGCTCAGTGCAGCAGCCACCCGGGAATATCCGTGTCCGGCTCCGGCGCGGGCGCGGGCTGCGGGGGATCCTCCTGGGCCGGCGGAGGCGCGGGCTCGCCGCCAGCGTCCGGCATGGGGGGCGGCACAGGTATGCCCGCGTCCCCCACGGTGGGCTGGCTGAAGTCCGGCATCTCCGGCGTTACCGGCCGGCCGGCGGTGCCGGAGAGGATGATCTGGTTGCGGCTTTTATAGTTGCTCTTGGCCTCCACATTGCTGGAAAGGAGCGTGCCGTCGCCCTTGTAGACGTTGCGGTAGGAGACCACCTCATAGCCGGTGTAGCCGTTCTGCTTCTGCCGCTGCTCCCCCCAGGGCAACTCCTCCGTCTCCACGTACTCGGTCTCGTACTTGGTGGTGCCCAGCAGATCATAGGTCATCTTCACGTAGGTGTCGTCGGTCTTGGTGCCTACGATGGTGACGGTGAGCTTGCTGTTGGCGTAGCCCACGTCGATCCGGATGGGGTAGCCGGTGTTGTTCTTGAAGCGGAACTCCGGCCCGCCCCAGCTGACGGTGGCGTCCATGCCCAGGGTGATGTAGCCGGGGTAGAAGCGGTGGTTGTAGCGCTCCACGATCTCCAGATTGGCCAGCAGGGTGGCCAGGTAGATGGTGCTGGAGACCTGGCAGATGCCGCCGCCTACGGTGTTGACAGTCTCGCCGTTGACGTAGGTGGCCGCCTCGCCGTAGCCCCGCTCCACAGTCCGCTTGCCCACCACCTGATTGTAGTCGAACACATCCCCGTCGTTGAGCACCAGCCCGTTCACCGCCGCGCCGGCCAGCTTCACGTTGCCCTTGCGGGCCCCGGTGCCGCTGACAGTGGTGGTGGTGGTGCTCAGCACGTCCCGGAACAGCACCGCCTCCAGCTCCTGGGCGGTCATCTTCGGGTAGACCACCTCGGCGGGCAGCTGCACCGTCTCCCCGGGCACGGCGGCCTCCAGGGCAAAGGCGGCGGCCTCCGGGTCCAGCCGGACCCCCACCTCGCCGTCCACCACCTTGCCGGTCTCCACATCGTACCGGGCGGCGCTGGGCTCCGCGTTCAGCTCCTGGGCCAGGGCCTGGAGGTCCAGATCCAGGGCCGGCAGCTCCTCCCACGGGGCCTCCACCTCGCCGGGATCCCCCTCCAGGTACTCCAGCTCCTCCACCAGGCCCTCCTGGTCCAGCCGCTGGCCCGCGGCGGGCTTGGTGGCGTACAGGCCGTCCCGGCTGAGCTGGTAGCTGCCGTCGATGCTCTGACGGTCAAAGCCGGCCGCCAGCTCCTGGGCAGTGCGGCGCAGGATCGCCGGGTCAAAGGCGCTGACCTCCGCCTCCACCTTGGTGGACCCGCCCAGACGGCCCTTGAGCATGGTCCAGCCGTTTTTGAGCCAGCCCAGCGCGCCCTCCTCCCGGCCAATGTGCCAGGCGGCGTCCGTCAGCTCCTCTGTATCAACCTGGGCGCCCAGCTCCTTCTGGGTGTATGTACCGAGCTCCAGCCCGTTGGCGGTGACGGTCACCTCTCCGCTCAGCAGGGCGTCCGGGCTCACCCGCTCCGCCAGCTCCTCCCGGCTCAGCCCCTCCAGGGACTCCTCCCCCAGCTGTACGCCCGGGAAGACCTGCTGGTAGCTGCCGGCGTAGGCGCACAGTCCGGCCGCGGCGGCGATGAGCAGGCCTGCCGCCGCCGCGGCGGCGATCCAGCCGGCCTTGCCGCCCCTATTCTTGTTGGTCTGCTCCAGCAGCTCCTGCTGTGAGACCCGTTTTCCATCCATGCCAACCTCCTTCTTCCCCCAGAAGAGAGGGGGAAGCGTTCCTATTGTGGTATATTTTCTAGTGTACCACAATATAAAGGAAAAAGAATTACAATTTTGTAACAAGGAGACGGAAAATTTTTGTGCTATTCTCCTTTTTTGCCGCCTTGACTTTTTCCGACAGAAGGGGTACTATTAAAAAATATTATTTTGCGGCAGGAGCGGAGCTCCGCTGCGGAGGAGGGATGTTTGATGCCGGTAAAATACATCTTTGTCACCGGCGGCGTGGTTTCGGGCCTGGGCAAGGGGATCACCGCCGCCGCCCTGGGCCGCCTGCTCAAGCAGCGGGGCCTGCGCGTGCGGGTGCAGAAGCTGGACCCCTATCTCAACGTGGACCCGGGCACCATGAGCCCCTACCAGCACGGGGAGGTGTTCGTCACCGACGACGGGGCGGAGACGGACCTGGATCTGGGCCACTACGAGCGGTTTATTGACGAGAGCCTGGACGTGAACTCCTCCGTCTCCGCGGGCAGGGTCTACTGGGAGGTCCTCAGCCGGGAGCGGCGGGGGGATTTTCTGGGGGGCACGGTGCAGATCATCCCCCACATCACCGACGAGATCAAGCGGCGCATCTGCCAGCTGGACCAGCCGGGCGTGGACGTGGCCATTGTGGAGATCGGCGGCACGGTGGGGGACATCGAGTCCCAGCCCTTTCTGGAGGCCATCCGCCAGGTGGCGGCGGAGCGGGGGCGGCAGAACGTCATGTTCCTCCACGTGTCTCTCATCGTGTCCATCCCCGGCACCGGGGAGCGCAAGAGCAAGCCCACCCAGCACTCGGCCAAGGAGCTGCTGGGACTGGGCATCCAGCCGGACGTGATGATCTGCCGCAGCGACGGACCCGTGCCCCGGGAGGTCCTGGAGAAGATCTCCCTGTTCTGCGGCATCCCTGTGGAGAACGTCATCCCCAACCTGACGGCGGATCTGCTCTACGAGGTCCCCCTGATGCTGGAGCAGGAGGGACTGGCGGAGGCGGTGGTGGGGCGGCTGGGTCTGGACTGCCATGAGCCGGATCTGACCGAGTGGACCGCCATGGTCCAGCGGGCCCGGCATTTGGAGGGGGCGGTGGAAATCGCCCTGGTGGGGAAGTACGTGGCCCTCCACGACGCGTACCTCTCTGTGGCCGAGGCTCTGACCCACGCGGGCATTGAAAACGGCGTCAAGGTGTCGGTCCGCTGGGTGGACAGCGAGACGGTAACCGACGATAACGCCGCCCAGGTCCTGGCCGGGTGCGGCGGCGTGCTGGTTCCCGGCGGCTTCGGGGACCGGGGCGTGGAGGGCAAGATCAGCGCCATCCGCTATGCCCGGGAAAACCGGGTCCCTTTCCTGGGCATCTGCCTGGGAATGCAGATGGCGGTGGTGGAGCTGGCCCGCCATGCCGCAGGGCTGCCCTGCGCCCACTCCGCCGAGCTGGACCCGCAGACAAGGGAGCCGGTCATTGCCCTGATGCCGGATCAGGCGGGCGTGACCAGCAAGGGGGGCACCATGCGGCTGGGCAGCTGGCCCTGCGTTCTGACCGCAGGGTCCCGGGCTGCGGCGGCCTACGGAACAGAGCGCATCGACGAGCGCCACCGCCACCGCTATGAGTTCAACAACGACTACCGCCAGCCCCTGGAGGCGGCGGGACTGGTCCTCTCCGGCCTCTCCCCGGACGGGCGGCTGGTGGAGGCGGTGGAGCTGAGGGACCACCCCTGGTTTGTGGGGGTGCAGTTCCACCCGGAGCTCAAGAGCCGTCCCAACCGGGCCCACCCCCTGTTCCGTGAGTTTGTAGCGGCGGCAAAGGGGACAAGGGCATAGAGAGCGTGCCGCGCCATGGAAATGGCGCGGCACGTCTGTTTACAGGCGCATGTCCGTAACCCAGCTGGTGAGCAGCAGGAGGTAGGACAGGGGCCAGAGCAGGAACAGGGGGCCGCTGTACGCGCCCAGGGGCGTTCCCGGGCAGATCACCAGCCGCAGCAGGCCATAGAGCACCAGCACAGCCAGGGACAGGTACTGGGCCCACAGGGCCAGGGGGGCGTACAGCGCCGCCCGGCGGCGCAGGCAGGGGGTCAGGTCAATTACCTTGCTGGTTTCCTCCGCATACATGGCGTTTTCCTCCTTTATGTTGCCTTCTGTATAACAGAATACAATAATCGCTGTCCAAAAGTACGGACAGTCAGCAGCAGAGACTTCATCCCATTCTAGTCTGCCGCCGGGGAGGATATGCCCCCTGCCCAGAACAAGACCCGCAGGGCGTTCACCCTGCGGGTCTTGCTTTGCGAATTATTCCATGGACCTGCCCAGCTGATAGGCAGTATCCAGCTCCGGACGGCCCTGGATATCGCCTGCGGCCATCACGCCGCCGCACAGCACCTTCCCCAGGCTGTCCCAACCTAAGTGAGACATCAACCGATCGTACCAGTAGGTGGTTTCCTCGTAGCCGTTACCCTCGGCCGCCATCAGCAGAACGCACTTTTTGCTGGGGTTCCGGTAGTCCTTATCGCACTCCGCAACAGCAAACAGCCTGTCAATGGCGGTTTTCAGCTGGCCGCTGATGGTCCAGTAGTACAAGGGGGAGGCCAGAACCACCACATCGGCGGCCCTGTAGGCTGCGTATATCTGCTCCATGTCGTCCCGCTGGACGCATGGATGCTCCGGGTCCTTGCCGCCGCCGAAGCAGCCCTTGCAGCCGTGAATGCACATCTTATCCAGGAAAAAGGCGGTGACCTTGTTTCCCGTCTCCTCCGCGCCGCGGGTAAAGGCGCTTACCAGTTGGGACGTATTCCCGTTTTTTCGGGGACTGCCGTTGAGTATCAGAATTTTTGCCGCCATTATACGCCCTCCCTCTACAGCCTATCCGCCAGGGCCGCCGCCTGCTTGCAGCCGTCCGTTCTGTCGATGTCTCCTTTGTTCAATACGCCAGGAATCAAAACCTCTCCTGCCATCGTCCATTTCAGCAGCGCGGCAGTGCGCTCCATCGGAATGCGCACACCGTCAAAAACAGACATGTCCTCCTCCTCACAGCAGGCAATCAGGGCGCACTCCTTACCCGCCACGTCCTTGCCGCCAACCACAAAGGAGAACAGCCTGTCAATAACGCCTTTGATCTGGGCGGGGATGGTATACCAGTAGACCGGCATGGTGAATACGACTGCGTCCGCCTCCAGAATCGCGGGAGCAATCGTGTTGAAGGCATCGTCAAAGGAGCATGCCTTCCCTGTCTTGAAGCATGCTTCGCAGGCGCGGCATCCGCCCACATTCTGCATGGCCGCGTCAAAGCGGGTGACGGCGTGCCCCTTGGCCTCCGCAGCCTGGATGAAGGCGTCGGTCATAGCGAAGCTGTTGCCGCCTTTGCGGGGACTGCCAGTGATGACCACGATTTTTTTGCCCATAAAGCACTCTCCTGTTTGATGAAATTTGTTGAGCTATTGACTTCACTCCTGGTATGCACTATCATAAGCATGGATAAGAAAAAAAGCAAGTACGCACATGAAAGTGCGGTACTTACTAAAAGGAGAGTGTACCGTATGACAAATCAGTGCATCGCCGGGGCCTGTCTGGGGAGCACAGGGTTCAGTTATACCCTGTCGCTGATCAACGGAAAGTATAAAATGAATATCCTGTATGCCCTGATGGAATTTCAGGTGGTCCGGTTCAACGAGATGAAAAAGTACATTGGCACCATATCCTATAAGACCCTCAGCTCCAGTCTGAAGGAGCTGGAGGCGGACGGCCTTGTCCATCGGGAGGAGTACCCTCAAATTCCGCCCAAGGTGGAGTACAGCTTGACGGAGCGGGGGCGGTCCTTGATTCCTATTCTGGACGCAATGTGCGTTTGGGGCGAGAAAAACCGCCAATAGAAAAAGGGAGACGGCTCACACCGTCTCCCTTCTGCCGTTAAAACATCTGGCTTATCCCAGCCGGACCTCCTTGGCCTGCTCCGGCAGGAAGCAGCCCCTCAGGTCATACTTGTTGTATCCGCTGTAGTCCGACAGGGCCCGGCCCTCCAGGAAGTAGCTGCGGATAAACCGCTTTCCGTCCACGCACGTCCAGTTCTCCTGGTCCCAGGTGAGATACCCGTCGTCGTCCGTGCGCTTCTCGGCAAAGATCAGATCCACCTGACGGTTGTGGCTGGCCACCAGCTCAATGAGCTCCTCCGCCGTCAGGTCCAGCTCCTTCTTGTTGACCGTATCCATGACTTTCATCCCAACGGCCCCCTTTACCCGATATAGCCGGCGGCCTTGAGGATCTCCTGGGACTTGGCCAGATTGGCCTCGCTCATCATCACCAGGGGGCCGGTGCAGCCCATGCCGGTCTCGGCGTAAATGCCGGCCTTCCACAGGGCCTTGGCCGCGTCCTCCAGGTCCATGACCTCGATGCCGGGAATGCTGGCGGTGCAGGGCTCCGCCGGGGGAGCCTTCACGTCCTCGTCCGCCGCTGCCGCGCCCTTGGCGGCGGCCTTGCGGTCAGCGAGGATCTTGCTCAGGCCCGCCTTCTCCGCCGCGGCGAACTCCTTGGCCGCCACGTCGAAGACCTTGCCCTTCACCAGCTCGCCGGCGAATTGCAGGGCGTTGGCCACCAGGGGCGCGCCGCTGGCCCGGGACACGATCAGCACCAGCTTGTCATAGCCGGGGCCGATGCCGGGGCCGTAGCCGTAACCGGCGGACTCGAAGCTGCCGCCGGTGGTGAAGGCGGAGAGCATCTTCACCAGCACGTTGCCGGTGAGGCTGTCGCACACCAGCACGTCCGGCGTGCCCTGGAGCACGTCGTTGCCCCGGAGCACCGCGCCGCCGTCCGCCCGGGCGGACTGGGCCCACTGGAAGTCGTAGCCGCCCTCCTTGAGCTGGTTAAGGGCCATCTCCGTCTGCCGGGCGCCGTCCACGTTCAGAATGCCCACAGTGGGGTTCTTCACGCCGCAGGCCTTAGCGGTGATAATGCCGTAGACCGCGTTCTTAATCATGCCCTCGATCCGGTCCGCGCTGGCGGTGCCGGTGGAGGTGGCGATGAACATCTCCTTGCCCTTGGCGGGGGTGACCACACGGCCCACCGTGGACACGCCGATGGGGAAGGGGAAGTGCATGGTGACTGCGCCGTCCACCTCGCCCTTCTCCACCATCTGCTCCATCCGCTTGTGGCCCTCGTCCTCATTGTCCACATGGACAGTGGTGACGCCCTCGGCCTCCAGGGTGCCGATATAGTACACGTCCACGCCCCTGCGGGCGGCGGCCACGGCGGCGGCCATGGCGTTCTCCTCGCCGTGCTCGCTGCCCATGCCGGTCAGGGCGATCTTGGGCCTGGGGCCGAAGGAGCCGGTCTCCAGGCCCTCCGCCATCTCCAAAAACGCCTTGGCAATGGTTTTTTCCAGATTACTCATACCAATGCACCTCGTTTACTGGGCATCCGCCAGCAGGGTGGCGGCAAAATCCTTCATGGCCTTGGCGATCATGCCCTTGACCTCCTCCTCGCTGACCCCGGACTGCTCCGCGCCGGTGTTGGCCTGGATGACAAAGGACACGCCGTCAAACAGGTTGGTCATGCGGCCCAGGAACAGGGAGCCCTTGCCGATAATCATGACGCGGTTGATCTTGCCGGCCATGATGTCGTTGCGGGCAAAGCCGATATAGGGCACGCCGGAGGGGATGTGGCCCTGGGTGGGGGCCCAGCCGGTGAGGCCGTGGCTGACCGGGAAGGTGGCCAGATCGGCCTTCTGGAGCTCGCCCCGCTTCACCGCCAGGGCGGCGATCATCTTGTAGTTGGACAGGGGCACGTCGCCGGCGCCGGCGGGCTTGGTGATGTCGGGATTCTGCATCTCGGGGGAGTACTTGTCAATGTCGGTGATCTTCAGGCCGTGCTTGTCCAGAGGATTGGTCACCAGGCTGGAGATGACAGCCTGGGGGGCGGAGCCGGTGCCCACGGTGTGGCGGCCCAGCATATCCAGGTTGATCTCCGGGCTCACGCCGTCGTCCTGGGTGAGCACCACGGCAAAGCCGCCGATCATGTCCTCCATGATGGGCAGGCCCTTCTTCACGTGGTCCTTGCCGTTCATGCCCAGCTTGGCGGTGCAGCCGCCGGCGGTGACCACCACGGTCTTGTACGCGCCGGAGGCCACCAGGGCGGCGGCCTCGATCATGGCGTGGGCGGGGGCGGCGCAGAAGCCCCGGGCGTCAGAGCCGGTGGCGTTGTCGAGACCGGCGATCTCAGCGGCGGACTTGGCGAAGTTGCCGCCGCCCCGCTGGTTCATGTCGCCGCAGGCCTCCTCGGCGCAGTCCACCACGTACTCCACATCCTCCTTGGAGATGCCCGCGTTCTTGATGGCGCTGAGCAGGGCCATGACGGAGCTGGCCTTGCTGACCAGATTCTCATGCATCACGTGGGCGGAGAGGTTCACGTCAATGTCGTGGGCGCGGGTGACGCAGCCCACCAGCTCGCCCTTGTGGTAGAGGGCCTCGGAGTGCTCCTCGTCCACCAGCCGCTTGATCTCGGCGGCCTCGGTCTGGGCCTCGGGGATCCGGGCCAGGATGCTCTCGTCCATGATGGGGTTGGCGGCCAGTGCGGCGCGGTGGGCGTTCACAAAGCCCTGCTCCAGCTTCACCAGGCCGAACACGTCGCAGGCCTGCATGAGCAGCAGGAACTCCTCCTGGGGCATGATCTGGCCGAAGGGGCCAAAGCGGTCATTGACGTCGCAGGTCTTGTCGCACCAGGGCTGGGCCACCTCGGCCAGCTGATCGGGGTGCTTGTTGCCGATATAGACCTGGTTGGGCCAGTAGCTGAGGGCCTGGTCAAAGCTGCGGATGTGGCTGGGCAGCTCCTTGAGATACTCGCTCTCGGGGTTGACGATGCGCTCGGTAGTCTGGGTGGTGCCGTTGTGCAGGACCATGTCCGGGGTGTGCACCAGGATATACCCGGCGCCCTTGATAACACTTTTCATGGGTTCCACAGCCTTTCTTCATTTTTTGTATTTTTAGCAGTCATTCTTTTTCTTTCCGCACACCGCCGGGGCGGCCTTACCCGAAAAAATCAAAAGAACCTCAGAGGCCCTTCAGGCGCGGCCTGACGCGGAATGGCAGAAGATCGGAACCGCCTGCCGTCCGCAGATGGGCAGCCGCTCATCTAAAGTTTTTCTTTTGATTCTTTTCTTTGTTCACAAAGAAAAGAATGACTGCAAAAATATACGCCATTTTTCGCAAAACGCGGAAAGGGCGGCGGCAAGCGCCGCCGCCCAGGCTTTCGCCTATTAGCCCAGGTACTTGCAGTGTTCGTCGCGAATGGCGCTCATCTCACTGATGATGTCATCCACATCCAGAACCATCTCCATCATGGAGACCTGCTCGTCATAGACGGCGTCGTCAAACTCCGCCTTCACTTCGGGCTCGCACACATGGTAAACCGTGAGTCCCAACGAGACTCCTGTCAACGGA
>ERZ779637.189-NODE-189-length-45497-cov-27.543044_pt1 | contig 45497 bp, 50 predicted proteins | sample MGYA00514196_ERZ779637 | MGnify/ENA primary metagenome ERZ779637 (study PRJEB29562, sample SAMEA4376700) | mouse gut metagenome | isolation source: Cecum | study: EMG produced TPA metagenomics assembly of the A DSS colitis mouse model was used to assess the...
AGGCTGGCCTGCGATACTGCGTTAATGCGTATTTGGAAGTTTTCCTTCCAAACTTACTTATATCTATTTTGTATATATGCTATAATGACCTAAACACCCACCCCTGGAACGGAGGCATCTTTATATGGATATCGAACAGAACCTGGCGCTCTTTCAAGAACTGCTCTGCTGCGGCAGCAACATTTATACCTGGTGTTATGATTCAGACGGGAATTTGCTTTCCTCCAACTGTCCCGATGAATCACTCTTCGCCAAAGCCTTTTCCCTGCTGGGCTGTCTGGATCGGGCATTGCGCCTGAGCCAAAACCCCGGTCAGCCCCAGGTGGTGGGAACTTCCTTTGGACTCATATGGGGCGTGGATTATGTGTACCGGGAGAATACTTTTCAGAGGATGTATGTCATAGGCCCCGCTTTCTCCTACAATATCTCCATGCAGGATATGGAAAACGGCTTCCAGCATTACGCCGGGCAGGATATCAGCCTGGCCTGGAAGCATCGACTGATTGGCGCCTGTTGTCGGATTCCCATAGCCCAGAACACCCTCTTTATCCGGTATCTGCTGATGCTGCATTACTGTCTCACCGGAGAAAAGCTGAATGCCAGCGACACTTCCGTTCAGCAATCCTTTTCCGACGTGGCGCCCCCGGTTGAAAGACGGGACCGCCGCCATGTATGGCTGGCAGAGCGCGCTCTGTTGGATATGGTGCGCAGAGGTGACCTGAACTACAAGGAGGCCCTGAATACCTCCCTGCTGATCAGCGCGGGGGTTCCTGTGATGGGCCGCGATCCCCTGCGGCAGGCCAAGACTTCGGTAATCGTCTTTACCTCTCTCGTCTGCAGGGCCGCCATCGAGGGGGGGCTATCCCCGGAGAATGCTTATTCCCTGGGGGATTCCTATATCCAAGCGGCGGAAAACGCCCGCACCTATGATGAGATCAACGGTATTCCCCTGCTTATGTATGACGACTTCATCCACCGGGTGCATAAGATCCGGCAGGTTCCCGGGCTGTCCGCTCCCATTGCCCAGTGCCGGGACTATATAGAGATGCATCCGGAAGAGAAAATCCGGGCCAAAGACTTAGCCGGCCTGGTGGGCTATACGGAATATTATCTGACCCACAAATTCAAGGAGGAAACCGGGATCAGCGTCAGCGATTATGTGAAAAAAGCCAAGATAGACCGGGCTAAAATTCTTTTGCGCAGCACTGACCTTTCTATCCAGGAACTCTCCGACCGCTTCTGCTTCAGCAGCCGGAACTATTTCAGCAGAGTGTTCTCGGAAACGGTGGGATGTACGCCCATGGAGTATCGGGAACATGGCGGCTAATGCAGGCCCTGCCTGCAATGACTTTCTGCATTGCCGCCCTGGCGAAGGGAGGACAATGCAGATCGGCTTACTGTAGGTTTTCCTCAATCACCTTATGACGAAGTTCCGCTTTTTTCTCCGCAATCCGCTTCTGCACATTTACCATCTCTTCCTTGTCCAGTTTACAGAACCGCATGGCCAGAAGCGTACAGAGCCAGCCCAGGATGGGCAGACCGAACTTGACGGCCATGGTTACCCAGAATAACGCGGTGGTACAGGTATCCCCGGGCTGGGGCATGGTGTGGGTATAGCCCACCAGGGCCACCGCGCCCGCCGCTATGGTGGCGCTGAAGGCAGTGATGAGTTTGTCAACCAGGCTGTAGGTGCCTGTCACCACGGCGGGCACATATTTTCCGCTGCGGTCCAACTCATAGTCGATGGTATCCGCCATAAAAGAGGTGTTGGCTGTGGTGATGCACATATTGGATCCGTTCTGCGCCAGAGTCAGCAGCACATACAGGATCATAGCCGGACTCATCATCACGGCGATCTGACTGGTGTCAATGACCACAAAGAACAGCAGAGTGACTATGGAGATAGCCATACTTACCCAGGTCCATGTGACAATGGCTTTGCGGCTGCCATGTTTTCCGGCATATTTGGCCCCTACCACCGCAAAAAGTATGGAGGGAATCATGCTCACTACCGTCAGCATGGTGGAGATTCCCATATTGCCTATGACAATGCCGAACAAAAGCGTGGTGATCACGGATTGGCTGGCGGTCTGCTGGGCGATCTTGTCGGAGGCGTTGGAGGCTATGTAGCATTGCAGGGGACGGTTGTGGGCCAGAATATCCGCCATATCTTTCAATTTCAGCGGCTCCTTCTTCTTTTTCAGACCCGAAAAATACTCCGGCTTGTCAAATGCGGACACACCCACGCAGACCAGCACGGTGCCCACCGCTCCCATGGCCAGGCACACATAGCAGGCGGCGGACAGGAAAGCCTGGTTGTACTCGCCGCCGAACATGGGCAGCAGCACCATGTTCAGAACCATCATCATGATCATGGGCACAAGATAGTTGAAAGCCGTGGTCCATACGCCGATGGTGGGACGCTGCTTGGGATCATTGCTCATGATGGCGGGGATGGTCTGGGCCGTCATATTGGTGATGGTGTAGCCGATTACATATACGATGTACAACAGGGTGAAGGTAATCCAGCCGAAGCCCTTGCCGGAGAACAGGCTGAACATGCCCAGCAGGGCTGCCCCCTCGATCAGAAAACCGGCTATCAACAGCACCCGCAGCTTGCCGAAGCGGGTATTAACCTTGTCATAGATAAAGGCCAGCAGGGGATCCGTGACCCCGTCCAGAATGCGGGTGCAGGTCAAAATATAGCCGATCACAATGGTGGTGACTCCGTAGCCGATGCTGGCGCTGTAGCTGGCCAGGTTGATAAGGGAATAGACGCTCATGCCTACCAATCCGTTGCAGGCATACAGGATGATTTGCCAAAGTTTCGCGCGGCGGTACTGAACGCCGTCCATCTCGCTGGCTGTGGGTTTCTTGGACATAATGTGGCCTCCTTTTTGATTTTAGATTGTTTTTAGATTATGTAATAAGGGATTATCTATAGCCTGATTATATCTTGTGCCGCTCTTCGGCAATGGACAAAAATTTATGTTAGTGTATAAAAAATTGTTGTATTTTTATTAGTACACGAATTTTTGCACGGAATCACTATTTTTTATTTTCCGATGTGTGTGCCGATATCTTACAATCAGAATATCTTAAGCATTAAAACACCACAAAAAGGAGGCATTTCCCATGACATTTGAAAAAGATTTTCTGATGGGCGCGGCCACCGCCGCCCACCAGGTGGAAGGAAACAACATCCACAGCGATTACTGGGCGCAGGAACACATGGTACATACGGATTTTCTGGAGCCCAGCGGCGAGGCGGTGGACCATTACCACCGCTACGCCGAAGATATCCGGCTGATGGCCGATGCGGGGCTGAATGCCTACCGCTTCTCTATCGAGTGGGCGCGGATCGAACCCCAGGAGGGATGTTTTGACGAGGCCCAGATCGCCCACTACCGGGATGTGATACATGCCTGCAAGTCAAAAGGTATCGAGCCCATCGTCACTCTGCTCCACTTTACCAGCCCCAAATGGCTTATCTCCAAGGGCGGCTGGGAATCCGACGAGACTCCCGGATACTTCGCCCGCTACACCCGCTATGTGATGGAGCAGCTGGGCGGCGAACTTCGGTATGTCTGCACCATCAACGAGGCCAATATGGGCATTCAGGTCGCCGCCATCGCCAAGCGGTACATGCAGCAGATGATGGCCAAAATGCAGGCCGGCAAGACAGGGGACGACAAGACAGACGGCACCGTGCAGATGGGATTGAATCTGGAAAAAATGATGGCCAATCAGCAGGCTGCGGAAAAGGAGCGCATGGAGGTCTTCGGCGTCGCCAAGACCGAGTGCTTCACCAGTCCCCGGACAGCCCACGGGGACGAGATTGTGTTGGAGGCCCACAAGGCGGCCAGGGCCGTGATCCGGGAGGTTGCTCCCCATGTGCGTCTGGGGCTGACTTTGAGTCTGCACGATATCCAGGCCCAGCCCGGCGGAGAAGAGAATGCGGAAAAGGAATGGGCAGAGGAATTTACCCATTATCTGCCCGCCATAGAGGGGGACGACTTTCTGGGCGTACAGAACTACACCCGCACACGGATAGGCGCCGAGGGCTCCCTGCCCACTCCGGAGGGCGCGGAACTGACTCAGATGGATTATGAATTTTATCCCCAGGCTTTGGAAAATGTAATCCGCAGAGTGGCCAGAGATTTCAAAGGCGATCTGCTGGTGACGGAAAACGGCATCGCCACCGACGACGACAGCCGCCGGGCAGTCTTTATAAAGACGGCTCTTTCCGGCGTGAAAGCCTGTATTGATGACGGCATTCCCGTAAAAGGATATATGTATTGGAGTCTGCTTGACAATTTTGAATGGCAGAAGGGCTACTCCATGACTTTCGGCCTGATCGCCGTGGACCGCAGTACCCAGCAGCGCAGCCCCAAACCCAGTCTGACCTTGCTGGGGCAGTACATTTGACCCAGGAATCCCAAAGGAGAATACCATGAAACAATATTTTTGCAATCCCATTAATTTTACCTACCAATACCAGTTCAATCAAAAGAGAGAGGGTTTTTCCCTGAACCGGGAGGCGGCGGATCCCTCCATGATTCTGTTCAAGGGAAAATATTATCTCTTCCCCAGCATGACCCGGGGCTTTCTGGTAAGTCAAAACATGGTGAACTGGAAACAATGCCCTCTGGAAGGGCTTCCGGTGTACGACTATGCCCCGGATGTGCGGGCCGTGGGGGACTGGATGTATTTCTGCGCCAGCCGCAGGGGAGAGGTCTGCGATTTCTACCGCACCAGGGACCCGGAGAGCGGTGTGTTTGAACGCATTCCCGGCACCTTCGACTTCTGGGACCCCAATTTGTTCCTGGATGACGATGGCAGGATGTATTTCTACTGGGGCTGCAGCAATATGACGCCAATCTGGGGCGTAGAACTGGATCCTGCCACCATGCATAGGCTGGGAGAGCCTGTGGCGCTGATCGAGAATCATAAGACCGAATACGGCTATGAGCGCACCGGGGAGAACCATCATTACGACCCCAGCGGGAGTCATATCATACAGATTTTAAAGGAGCAGATGGCAAAGACCATGGGCTGCGACCCGGCGGATATCACGGATGTAACCCCGGCTATCGAGGCCACCCCACAGCAATACCGCCCTCTGCTTAAAGCGGCCCTCTCCGACAATCCCTACATGGAAGGGGCATGGATGACCAAGCATGAAGGGCAGTATTATCTGCAATACGCCTGTCCAGGCGCCCAGTTCAATGTATATAACGACGGCGTGTATGTGTCCGGCAGTCCCTTGGGGCCTTTCGCCGTCTGCCAGAATAATCCCTACTCCTACTCTCCCGGCGGCTTCTGCCCCGGCGCGGGGCATGGCTCCACTATGGAGGATCTGGCGGGCAACTGGTGGCATACCAGCACCATGCGGATCTCCGTGAATCATGAGTTTGAGCGCCGTGTGGGGATCTGGCCCGCGGGATTTGACGCGGACGGGGAACTGTTCTGCAACCAGCGGTACGGGGACTGGCCTCAAAGCGTCACGGGAGACAGGCAGGACCCCTGGGCCGCCCCGGAATGGATGCTTTTGAGCTATGGCGGGAAGACAGCGGCCAGCAGCCAGGATCAGCCCGCCCAGAACGCTGTGGACGAGAATATCCGGACCTGGTGGAAGGCTGCCGCCGGGGATAAAACCCCCTGGCTGCAGGTGGATCTGGGAGATAGCTGCAGCGTTCATGCCGTGCAGATTAATTTTGCCGATGATATGGGACTGGCACCCCAGCTTCCCCAGGGTGCCCGACTGGTGGGGGAAGCGGGAAGGGGCCGCTATATCGAGGAGCGCTCCTTTTGCACCGGATGGCTGCTGGAGGCCAGCGCCGACGGCAAAAGCTGGTTTATACTGGAAGATAAGAGAAATGCGGGAACAGATCTCCCCCACGATCTGGTGGTAAAGCCGAAGGGCGTCAGCGCCAGATATATCCGTCTCACCGTCACGGACACCCCCTATGGCGCTCCCGCCTGCGTCAGCGGCCTGCGGGTATTCGGCCGGGGCCAGGGCAACGCCCCCGGCCAGGCTGTAAAGGTCAAAGCCCTGCGCACGGACGGCATGACCATGCAGGTGAACTGGCAGGGGGACGCTGTGGGATACGAAGTACTGTGGGGGCACAGGCCGGATAAGCTCTATCACAGTTACCGGGTGTTCGCCAGTACGGAGTTGGAGATCCGCGCTCTGATGGCGGATGTGGAACACTATTATGTCCGGGTAGACGCTTTTAATAAGAATGGAATCACTGTGGGGGAAGTGGTTTCTGTGGAATGGTAATTTCGGCGCTCTAAGAGAGATGTTTCTTATATGCTCTAAAAGACAGTTTTGCCGTTCCTACCCAATACAGACCTGTATCGGATAGGAGCGGCTAAAAATTTATTATAAGAAGTCTCTGCTAAGTTTCTCCAACATTTCAAAATTGTTTGTTCTTTTTGCCAGTGGTGTTAAAATTCCATTCCGTTTTTTATGATTATAAACTATCTCCGCATTTTTTCTTATCCGATTTTTCTGCCTGTTAATTTCCCGGCTTTCAGCCTGCAACAGAAATTTATAGTGCGGATCTTTTTCATCATTAATATTCAGTTCAATCAATTGCCGATTCGGCACAGGAATCATATTGTTGATATTTATAACCGCATAATCTTTAATTTTTACAAAGTCCACACTCTCTTTCATTTTCTTATGCTTTGGCTTAAAAGAGGATAATGGTGCAAAATAAGACAGTTTATTAATCTCAAAAACAACTCCAATATATTTCCGCCCCGATGAAATACCTTCATGCAGAAATAGATGCTCCTGATACTGACTTTGCGCACCCCAATACGTTTAGTCATTATATTATCTGACAGAAATGGCAGAGACTCTGATAGTCCCTGCCATCTGTTAAGTTGCTCACTTATTACGGGCTGTGCATCACCCGCTTATAACTCGCTCATTTATAAGGCTGTGCATCACCTACTATATCTAGTATACACTATTTATTTTTGTTTACAACTCATTTTATAAAAATTTTACTATTTATTTTAGATTTCTTCACTGAATATGGCTCTTCAAAAATCAGTGGTTCATATCTGCTGCCAAAGATGCCATTGCCAGAGGCTTTATCATAATCAGGCAGGGATTATCCTCGTCCCACATCTCGGTCAATGTGATCAAGGGTTCAAAACCTATGCTTTCATAAAAATGTCTGGTCTTCTCATAGGGAGCATAGTCCACCGTCTCGCTCAGCGTCTCCACCATGGCATACTTGCAGCCTTTTTCCAAAAAGAAGCGCTCCGCCTGTTCATACAGGGCTTTCCCGATACCCATGCGGTGGCACTCCGGACGCACACCGCAGACATAGATATCCCCGGTATGCCCGTAGTGCATCCTGACGGAGAAAAATCCCAGACATTTGCCTTCCTCGTTCAGGGCGGCCCAGAAAGGAAGTTCCTGCACCTTTTCCACATATTCCTCCAGGGACGCCTTGTTGCCGAACCACTCCGGCAGACTCTCTAAAACCTCCCTTGCGTAGGGGGATTTCTTCCCTTGCTCTTTGATTTCTGTAATGTAGTAATCCTTTCGCATATACGTGCCGCTCCTCAAATCTTCTATGCCGCTTCGCGCCGCCCGGCAGCCCATGTGGTAAAAGTCCCGGTTGTCATACCCTCTGTAATCCGTCTCCAGACACCAGAGCAGGGCCACATAGACATCGTACCATCTGGCGCGCCGTTTCTCCTCCCCGGTCAACTCTTCGATCCCGTATCCTTGGTAAAATGCTTGGTTGTATTCATAATTGCGGAAACCCACCTCCATCAGCGCATCCGCCCAGAGGCATCTCTCAAAGTCAATGATTCCCTCTATTCTGTTATCCGCTACAAATACATTTCCCGCCCAGATGTCCCAGTGGACAAACCGTGGCGTCTTTACCGCCTCGAATATGGATCTGTCCCGCTCCAGCAGCGCCAGGGTTTCCTCCTCCTTAACAGGCATGGGGATATCCTTGCGTCCGGCATCGGCATAGGTATCCCGAACCATATCCCGAAATACCTCATACCAGTTTTCGCCCTGTCTGTCCGGCTGGCCGTAATAGCCAAACCGCTCCCCCCGGATATGGTTCAGCTGCCTGGTATACTGCCCCAGCCGGTAATAGATCTCCTGTTTGTCCTCCTCCGGCAGGGCATCCTGCAAACCGGACAGGCTGCGCAAGGCGGCGATGGTCTCCAATCTTCTGGTGGTTCTGTGTGGCAACCGGGACGCGCAGCCCATTGTAAACTCGGGAAGCCTGTATTGATATGGCAGACAGCAAAAAACAAGTCCCTCTGCGACTTTCTCCAAAACTATACAATGCCATCGCCGCCTGGGCGGAAGACGATTTCCGCTCCGTAAACGGGCAGATTGAATATCTTCTGACGGAATGTGTCAAACAGCGCAAAAAAAATGGGAAATATGTCTCTGATGAAATAGACGCCGCGCCGGAATTAGATATATAAGCATACCTGCCCTTTTTTCTAACATTCCCACTGGCATGATTTCATATCCACATGGGTATCATCCCTGAATTTGACTTCTTCCGCCAGCAGCAGACTGCGCTGCTCCCAAAAATGGGGGGCCAGTCTGCCGGCGTGGTTTACCACCCGGTGGCAGGGATAATCACCATAGCTGTCCGCCTGGCTCAGCGCTTTTCCCACCAGCCGGGCATTGTTGTCCCGGCCGATCAGCCTGGCAATCTGGCCGTAGGACGCCACCTTTCCCGGCGGTATCTCCTCCACCACGGAAAGTATCTCATAGATTAACTCCTCATCCAAAACCGATGCCATATATCTCATCCTCTCCTCTACAGCCTGCACTCCAGCTGGCAGTCAAAGGGTTCCTTCTCCACATGCGCCTGCTGGTACTCCAAAGCCTCCACACAGCCCATGGCCCTGTAAAAAGCCTGACTCTCCACTGCGGAGTGGGCGGATATGTATAACTTTCCCGCACCTTTTTCCCTGGCCCAGTCTTTGGCCGCCAGGAAAAGCCGCTTACCGATGCCCTGTCCACGCACATCCTCAGAGATATGAATGCTGGATAAATCCATGTATTCCTGTTCTCTGCCAAGCAGCCCCGGCTCCACAGAGACAAAGCCCTTCAGTACGCCGCCGCAGAACGCCCCATACACAAAGCCGCCTGTGGCGGCGGTATTTTTCAAACAGGAAACCAATATCTGATAATCCTCCTCCGTCCAGTCATCCACAAAAGGCGCATCCTTTATCACCCATGCCCCTTCCTCTTTCCGCCAGCACTTTGTGACGTTCTGGCGCCGGATGAACTCCCGGAACAAATCCCTGTCTATTTCCTCTTCTTGTAAGATTCTATACTGCGTCATATGCTGTTCCTTTCCCATCAGCCTTCCTCCCACAATGCCTCCCACTCCATGCCGCCGGCTAGGAATGTCACTTCCTCGTCAAAATCCCCGCTAGACTGCCATGCATGGCCTTCATCATTTTCAAAATAGTGGACACAGGCATATTGGCCTTTTACAAGAATCGACAGCTGCGGATACGGTTTTTCATGAAACGCCTACAATCATGTTTCCTGATCCTTCGCATATTGCAGGGCATCCTCCCACTCCCGGATCAGCTGCCGAAGGCTCTGCTGCCTGCTGCCCCTGTCATCGGACACCGCTTTCTTTGCCACCTCATAGCAGGCTTCTGCCAGCGTCCAGTTGTCAAAATCGCGGCGATAGCCGCCAAACAGAGCGAACGCAAAAGCCCCTGCCGTGTAGACATTTGTAACCTCGTCAAGCTCCGCTCCCAGCGCAAATTCCTCGGGAGACATAAACGAGGAACTGCCCCACATACGCCCCATATGGTTATAATAGGGCTTTTGGCCGAAGAAGTCTATATCACATATGCTGGTTTTACCTTGCCCATAGCAGGAACACGTAATCTCATTCCTTTCAAAAGTCACGGTGGCTCCCTCCCGATCACAGGCATCGTACATAACGCTTCCGTCATAAAAATCAATAGCCACGTACCCCCGGTCATGCACATATTCCAGGAATGCCAGCACATCCCGGAAAACCTGCAGCCGAGCCTCCACAGGAAGATTCATAAACCTGTGATGCTGGGCCGGGTACATTCTTCCCATGCAGTCCCCCTCCGCCCATCGGAAAACCATGGCAAATCCGCCTGCAACGTCCTGGGCGTCCAGCAGCTGGATAAGGCCGGGATGCTTTAAATCCATATAAATCGGCAGAGTAGCCTTCAGCCGCTCCGCAGCATCCTCCGGCAAACCGTCATAACTTTCTGTGGGAGCGCCCGCAAACTTGACAAAATAACGAGAACCGTCGGTATCGCACACGCCAAAACAGATATTCCCGGAGTCCTGATCGTCAAACACCTTGAACACTTTCCCGTATTTATGGATAAACTCAAAATCAAAGGGTGCTTTCATCTTGTAGGGCAGGCCATCTATATACTGAAGATAGTACCCCTTGAAATACCATGTGGGCACAGGATTGCGCATATGATCATACCATTCCAGCACATCCCCGGCCTGCTTTAGCATGGTCTGAATCTCCTGTTCCCCAAAGGATATCGCCCAGGGGATGGAGGAAAGCATGTTGCTGCTGATATACAGAGCCAGCAGTCTCCAAAATTCCATGGGCACTTCCCCGTCAAAATATCCGTTGACCATGCCCGAGGCAAACAGGGGCGAACACTGGGCGCACCAGGTAATACGGTTAAATTCTTCCCAGGGATCTCCATAGTCATATCGGTCAAAATCAATAATGACGATTCTGTTTTTTTCAATCATCATATTGCCCACATGGTAATCCCCATGCTGGAAGCTCTGGGGTCTGCCTTTCAGCAGATGGCGGTTGGCCTCGATATAAGCGATAATATCCTCCGCCCCGTCAAACTTCACCGGGCACTCGCGGTACATCTTAATCTTGCGGTCCATCTTGGCGTTAAAGCGCGTCTCCCACTGCGGCTGGGTATCCGGCGCGGGAATGGAGTGGATGGTTTTCAGGATCCGCCCCGCCTCCAGACCGTATGCGTACTGCTCCGCGTCTGTCAGGCCGGGGATGGTCTCCTCCGCGTCACTGCCCTCAATCCAAGTCTGTATGCTGTAAAAACCATCCTTGCACCGGCCGCAGGCTATCGGTCTGCTCATGGGTACACCCAGGGCGGTCACTTTCTGCTGGATATGGAACAGATTCACCTGCTTCGCGTTTTGCATTCCCTGTCCGCCAAAGGAAGGGCCACTGCCGGACTTAGGCTTATCCTCCGGCGTGACCCGCAGCAGGTATTTTGTTCCATTGGCAGCGGTTATCCTGTATTTTTTATCGCTGGACCAACCTTTGTCAATAGGATCAATATCCGTGATATGGCTCAGCTCCGCAACGGCAGCCGCCGCCATATGGCCCCATTCCTCATCCTGGTCCGCTATCACCACTGTACCCTGTTGTAAGTCAATCATCTCAATACCCCCATACTGTATATGTCGCCGACAATATAATATTCACATCCTCTACAGCGATATTGGCGGCTTCGGCTATTGCCTGATTATACATATGACTCGATTTCATGCAATTGTTCCTCCTGAAATACTGAATGGTTTTATTGTATCATAGCTTCAACAGGATTAACAACCCCCAATCAGCCCGGCCCCCTCTTGTCACCTGCTTACTTGGCCGCTTTGATTGCCTCCGCCTGCTGCCGGGTGATAATCTTGTATTTTACCATCTTATTCAGCACCTGCTGTGCCCGCTGCTGCGCCAAGTCTTTGTGACTGTCCGGGGAATAGGCGGAGGGGGCGTTAACGACACCTGCCAGCATGGCCGCCTCATAATCTGTCAGTTCCGAGGGTTTCTTTCCGAAATACCCCATAGACGCTTGGTAAATCCCGTAATGTCCGCTGCCAAAATAGGCCGTATTGGCATATAACTCAAATATTTCCTGCTTTGTGTATGTAAGTTCCATTTTCAATGCGGCAATCATCTCAGCAATCTTTCTCTCCACCTTCTTTTCCTGTGTGAAAAGCATATTCTTGGCAAGCTGCTGGGTGATGGTGCTGCCGCCCTCCACAAAGGAGCCGGCCTTTATGTCCGTCCACAGTGCCCGGCAGATGGCGATGGGGTCAATCCCCCAATGCCATTTGAACCTGCGATCCTCCACGGCCAGAGTAGCATCAATATAGAATTGCGGCAGTTCGGAATAAGCCGTAAAATCCTCCGAACTCCTGATCTCTTCAACTCTTTCCGTCAGGGACTTCTCCTGGACCGCCCTATGGTACGTCCCGTACCCTTTCATGCAGAAAAAAGCCCCTGCCCCCAGGTATGCCGCAAAAAAGAGAACCAACAGGCCCAAAAGCATATTTTGTACGACCTGCTTTCTCTTTCTCTTCTTTTGCAGCTTAATCTTCTGTCTGCCCACCTTGCCACACTCCTCCATCAAAATCAATCCAGCTTTTTGATCATTTCATCCGTCAGCACCCAAACCACATCGATCAAAACAAACAGCGCACAGAAGGGAATCATCAGTGTACACAGTATGGTTCCATTTACCACAATAACGCTGTTTTTTAAGAATTTACGGCATTTGTATTTATTTATCCTGTTTTTCATATGAATCCTCTGCATATTGATTAATAACTTATATGTTCATATTATAAACCATCAAACTTACATTTCCGTGACATCCGCCTTACATTTACATGACTATTGAATGAGAGATCCGTCACATTGCGCATACAAAAACCGCTGCCTTTAGGGCAGCGGTTGATGAACTGGTATAATAAGGGCATTTATTGTGCGGCAGGGTTTTCTCCCAGGCGGTACCCCGTGCCGCGAACCGTCAAAATAATCCGGGGGTTGGAGGGATCATCCTCTATCTTTTCCCGCAGGCGTTTCACATATACTGTCAATGTATTGTCTGTGACAAACTCCCCTGCGGTGTCCCATAATTCGTCCAGCAGCCGTTCCCTGGTGAGTATACTTCTGGGATTATTGCAAAATACCAGCAGCAAGCGATACTCAAGCGCGGAGAGCGGAATCTCCCTGCTTTCCTTTTTCACGATGCCGCCCGCCATATCAATGGTCAAACCACCCACTTCCATGACGGCCAAAGTCGGCTGCGCCTTTCGCAGCGCCACCTGAATCCTGGCGATCAACTCCCGAATGCGGAAAGGTTTGATGATATAATCGTCGGCTCCCATGTTCAGCCCTGTCACCACGCTGGCCTCGTCCCCGAAAGCGGTCAGGAAAATAACGGGCACATCCCGTACCCGTTTGATCTCCGTACAGACCGTAAATCCGCTGCCGTCCGGCAGCGATATGTCCACCAGCGCCAGATCATACTGTTCCTGCGTCAACATGGCGATGGCCATGCGCTGGGTAGGGGCATGGATCACTCCGAAGCCTTCTGCGCATAATAAACGCACCAGGTTTCTGGCTATCTCTTCATCGTCCTCCACCACAAATATCCGCTGCACCGCTTATTTCCTCCCTGATCAACAATTCCAAGACGAGAATTTTTCTGCATTACCGGGCCCCATTGCTGTTCTCCGCAGAATGAATCATCTGCAAAGCCGTCCGGGCCATTGTGCTGTCCGGGAATTGGCTTAACGCTTTTTCATAGTATTTCTTTGCCATATTTCCGTCTCCTATCTGACTGTAGCAAAACGCAATATTCACCAGCGCCATCTCCGTATAGGATATCCTGCTGGCGGAGAGCAGCACAATAAAGCGGTATCTGTCAATCCATGCATGCCGGGTAAAAAATGCGGGTTCCAATGTATGACAGAGGTCAAATCCTTACAGGGAAACTCCGGGCACAGGCCGCAGAACTGCACATCATGCTCTCTGGCGCAGGCATGTACCTTACAGCGGCCCGATCCGGCCCATTCCGGTACATACCCGTCCGCCTCAATACAGCCCTTGCAGGAGCCCTCCAGCCGTTTTATACACCCCTCGCAGCACTCCCCACAGGCGGTTATTTTAGTAAAATCTATCCTTTGTTCCATCGGACACACCTTTCTAAATAAGCAGTATTAAGCTATTTTCTGTCATGTAAGTTATTTTACAGGATTCGCCCTGTGCTTACAAGCCCCAAAAAGGGAAAAACACTCTTTCAGGGCAATTCATCCCTATGCTCCATCAGATAGTCAATAAAATATTTACTCGCCATGGGCAGGCTGTCCTTATCCTTGTAAGCCACTGCCAGAGTCCACGGCCCCTGTTCTGATCCACTCCGGAATCAGGGTATAATCCCCCTGATGAAACAAAAACTGTAATTTGTTTTACTTTTTTTAATATGCCCGCTATAATAAAGTCAAGCGACAGGAAAATCTGTTTGGAAACGAAGGATTTCCACTTATACAAGTTCTGCTGATTAAGCACTTTTTCTATGGGAATTTTGCTGTAATTTTACATTTTTCTTGGGGAATTTTTGTTCCATGACGCAAAGACATGCCGTTGGTTCCCACAATCACACCGTGATCCACAGCCGGCAACCGTCCATGGTATGCTAAGAACGGCTCCGGGAAACTCAAATATTCTTCCGCCATTGTCAAAAATAATAGAAGATGATATAATGGCGCTGATTATAAGTACGGGTTTGCCATAGAAGGAGATGATTCCAGGTGATAAAGGTAGCAATTGTGGATGACAACGAGATATTTTTGCGTGAGATGCGGCAGATTGTGGAATCATGCTCTGGATTCATGGCAGATGTGGTCTGTGACACTTACACCAGCGGCATCGATTTTTTGCGGGTGGGCTGCGGAGCCTATCAGCTGGTCATACTGGATATGCAGATCGAGGGAAAAAACGGATATGAGACGGCAAAAAAACTAAGGGAGATCGATGATTCCGTCGTTATTGCCTTTATTTCCGGCGTGGTTTTTCCAGAGCCAAAGCATTTCAGGGTACAGCCTTATCGGTATCTGCTGAAAAACGCGGACTCGGAGGAGATACGTCGGGACGTAGAGGAGCTTTTACAGGAAACAAAAGAGCGATATCTCAATGAGACTGTGGAAGTGACCGGTGACGGAAGGGCCTGGCGGGTCAACTTCTATAATCTCAACCAGTTCATTTCCCTTGTCGTCTTTAAAAAGCATCCCTACCTCTTTTCTGTGTATTCGCTGCCCGGTATCGTCACCGCAGCTTCGCTGCCAGTTCTTCCAGCTTGGCCTTGCTCATGGGTGGGATCAGCACATGATCCGCGTCAAAGGGCCGGATGCCGTATTTTTGCAGTTCCTCCATAAAACGGTCATAGGGGAAAAGGCCGTCCAACACACGCTGCTCGCTGTAGAGTACAAACTGCACGAAGCATTCTGACACCTTGATTTCACTCAGATTCAAAAATCCGTCCCCTCGGACAGGGAAAACACTCTCGCACTCCTCCGTGAGCGCATAGAATGCCCCGATTAGCCCCGTGTCACCTTTTTGCAGCAGCCGCGGCTTGGCATAATACACGTCCATGGACTGGAGCGTGTGCAGCGTCTGCTCAAAGTCCGAAAGATCTGTACATACCTCCCATGCCGCCACTTTTTCTGCCGGTATAGTATAGGGCCACATTGCCAAAGAAAGTATGTAACTCTTATACTGCTTGTTCCCACAAAAATCCTGCAATGACTTTAAGCTGAAATCAGCGAACCTGTCAATTCCCTGTTCCAGTTCCTTGGAAGTGAAAAGCCGCCCCTCCTCCGGGCAGTACATCTCCACCTTGCCCAGCCGCCGCTCCATCTCCTGCACAAGCCTGGTAAAATCCGCTATCTCCGCCCTGGTGGTAGGAATATTATAACTCACCGTAAAGAAACCCTCGCCGCCCTTCGACCCGTCAAAGAAGATGCCCCGCCCGATGCGGTTCGGATTGTAGAAAATGGCAGTGCCCTGGTTCTCCTGTTCCTCCTGTAAAATATGGAATTCATTGTCGGATCCGTACAGAAACCCACAGGCTCCCGCCAGCGACGAAATATCCAGTGACTTCTTTCCGAATAACTTCTTTTGCTTGATCTCCAGCGTAAATGCCATGGTCAAATCCTCCTCCAGTCTTTTTTTTACTAAATTGTTCCCGCAATATTTTTGTTCTGATTTTATCATACCGATAATTATTTAGCAACGATCATTTTCAACATCAGGAACTTCCTATATAAGATAATAGCGGGAGAAAAATAAGAAAGGCAATACAAGATTATTGCTTGTATTGCCTTATACATGAAACATTTAACTATCTTTTGAACGACAGCCGAAAAGTAAAGACTTCTTTGCCCTGTGGGAGCGTTATGAGAAGCAGAGAGAAGGCTCAACCCGCGATATGCATTAACATCCCTTGAGTCTGGCGGGTACATGTGATAAAATGGATGTGGCAGTTTACATCATACGAGGAGGACAGGCAAATGAATGAACAGAGGCAATACGCCACAGCAGTGATGGAAGAATGGCTTACCCATCCCCAGGAGCTGGGAAAAAAACCTGCGAGACTTGAGATTGCGGGGGAGTTCGATCTGCACGACCTGCACTACTATATTTTCAAGTTTAAGAAATCCGTTTTTGATTCATGGAGAGTGGCCGTCTGCGGGGGCTATGAGGGAGACAGTCTGGGGCACTGCGGCCATATCTTCAGCGAGATGGAGCCCTATGATCCGTCCACCGCAGAGGAAAAATGTGTGGAAATGGTAGAAAAAATGCGTCAGTACTGGATGGATCGGGCCGCCGGAGAGGAAGACGGGGATCAGAACGCGGACAATGCCGGCGGAAATTTTGTTGGATTCGTGCTGCTGTCTACGCCGACGCTCGATGTGGCGGAGTTTTGCAGGGTTCTGAAAGAAGACTGGGGAATTGAATGCCCGGAAGAATCTGAAAATACAGAAGATCAGGGTACAGCCGTCGCCTTTTATGAGGACGGCATGATGGCCACGGTTGGCTTGATGGAGGCCAAGGTTCCGGATGGAGAGGCGGAATATTGGGCCAATAGTAACTTTATGACCCGGGATAAATCAATCGCGGCGGCCCAAAATCATCAGGCTCACCTGCTGGTGGCCGTTTTGGGAAAAAATTCACCTATGAAGGCAGGGGAGCTTTTTGTCAAAATCGCTTCCACCTGTCTGAAAGCCTCCAACGCTCTGGGAATATATGACTGCGGTACGGTATGGCTGCCGGAGGACTATATCCGGTTCGCGATGGTTATGAAGGATGGGGAATTTCCTTTGACCAATCTGGTATTTGTGGGATTGTATCAGAACGAAAAGGGTGTCAGCAGCTGGACCAATGGCCTGCGTTCCTTTGGGAAGGAGGAACTGGAGGTGATCGAAAGCGGCCAATCCCCTTCAGAGGTTTATGAATTAGTGCTGAATATTTCCTCGTACATCCTGCAGGAAGGCGCGGTTCTGCGGGACGGGGAGACATTGGGTTATTCCGCGGAGCAAAAACTCCCCATAAAGCTCTCCCAGGGTGTTTTTGTGGAAGGACAGTCTTTGAAAATCGGATTTTGATTATTTACCCATATTTTACTGTGCCCTGACACAGAAAGGAGAAAAAATGAATACACAAAACAGTTCAGAAGAACAGAATTGGGAAAATGTAACTACTCCACTGGATGATGTGGAGCGTTGGGTCCTGGCTACATATGCCATGTGGTCCGAGTATTATTCCGAGGGTGGCTGGCAGTATATTGCGGGGTCCTCGGATAAGGAGAAGTGCGCCTCCGACATGCAGGTGATGTTGAGCAGAGACTGGGAAATTGATAACCAGGAAGATTTGCTGGATACAATAACCTATTTGACTGCTCTCTACCTGGACGATGAAAATGTTGATCTGGAAGACATTGAGACAGGGGCATGGGATCTCTGCCGTGCATGCCAGATCCTTGGAATGGCTTTTGTGGCTGGTATTATCGACCGCGAGGAGATGATGGAATTGTCTTTGATGGTTGGCAGTATTATGCAGTGCTATTACCCCTCCTGGATGCATCTGTACACCAGCTACATCAATGGTTACAGGGAATGGCGTCTGGAAGATGATGAAGAGGACGAGGAGGCTCTGGAAGCCGTGGAAGCCCGGGAACAAATCTGCAGGCAGCTGCTGATTATGCCCAATGGCCCCTGTTCGGTGCCCTGGGATCTGGAACTGCCGATTGAATTTGAGGACGACGAAGAAGAGGACGACGAGTAAAATTTTAAAGGCGGCAGCAAGGTATACATACAATTTTGGCGGGGCACTGAAAAATGATCTTTTCAATGCCCCGCCATATTTTTAAATACTCAGGAATTTTCCTTCCCTTTTCCGCCTTTAACAATCCCGGAAACAATCAGAACAATTCCCGCCAGGATACAACTCAGCAGAAGCAGCCACTTCATATTGCCGTCAATTGTGCTGACCCTCCAGACAAACGGTCTGAAAACTGGCAGCGGTATTCTGCTGCCCATACACATATGAATAAAATAATCTGCAAAAAATCCGAAAACACCAATACCCGCCGTACAGATTCCCGCCTTGAGCAGCCCGCCCAATTTCGCATAGCGGATCAGCAGGAACAGGAGCCACACAAACACCAGAATCGGCAGGGAAATGACGGGCGCAATCTTCCGAAATTCAGCCGATTTCGTATAAGTCCCAATGCCAAGCATCATCAACCCAAAGAACAGCGTAGCCGATGTCATAACCGTCAGTCCTTTCTGATTGCCAAGCAGTCCTTTGAGGGGCTTGGTATAGACCGCAATGGGCAGAAAACACACGGAAAATCCCAGCAAAACCGATGGCGCCGCAATGAAAAACCACCGCCCCTGCGTATAAATGCAAATGACTCCCAGGAGCAATAACAGGCTGGCTGTAAATGTGCCCAGCGTCCAGAGCAGTTTATTTTCCGGCATGACCAGCGGTATCACAATCAGGGACGCCGCCGTGACCAGTGAGGCCAGAACGATGAAGAACCAATCCAGCGCCGCCCCGGTTGCCAGATTGACAATCAGGCACACCAGAACCGGAATCATAAAAATGCCGGCAATGACAGCTCCTATCGCAGTGGATTTCCGTTTAAAAAAGCTGGCCTGACGGCGAAGCACATCCCCTGTCTCCGCTCTCAGACGGGTCTCAATCTCCATGCTGTGCATTTGCCCCAGAAGCGCGGAGCAATCCCCGCACTCCGCAAGATGCTCTTTTACAAGTTCCCTGCTCTCGTCACTGCAGATCTGATCCGCATAGAGGGGTAATAAATCCCGGATTACATTACAATTCAGTTTCATGAATACTCATCCTTTCTACAATTTAAGTTCCGCATTCATCCAATCAGCGCCTCCACTCACAGAGTAATCTATGGCCGCATATGGCGTCCCGGAAACCTCTGTGTACTGTCCGGGCGATTACTGATTTAACAAATGCTGGAGTTTCAGTTTTGCGCGATGGTATGTAACCCTCGCCCAATTTTCTGTTTTCTCGCAGATAGCTCCAATCTCCCGGAAAGACAACTCACCGAATATCCGCAGTTCAAATACTTTGCGGTAAGGATCCTCCAACTCCTGCAGTGCCAGATGAATTCGGCAGGACGCGTCCTTGTCCTCCACCTCGCTCTCGATATTGATGCCGCTGTCCACATCCGCGTCGAAGTCTATCTCTGTGCTTTTTGACTGCCGCCGCATCTCGTCGAGATAAAGATTTCTGGCAATGGCGCATAGCCATGTCACCTCGTTTGATTCCCCACGAAACGCGCTTTCTGCGGTAAACGCCTTGTAAAATGCCTCTTGGGTAATCTCCTCCGCCATATGCCTCTTTTTGGCAAGCGCCATAACATAGGAGTAAACCCGCATATAATACGTTTCATACAGTTTTTCAAACGTTTCCCTCTCCACGTACCATCACCTCTTTTCTGTTGCTTCATAGGTTGGACGCATAAATCTCTAAAATGTTACAAAAAATTTACCATTAATATAGAGGCTGTGAAAAAATCTTTTTTCACAGCCCCCATACTCATTCATAATACTGTGCCTGGGCATGCCAGAGTTCATAGTACCTGCCGCCTTCCTGGGCCAGCAGCTCGCCGTGGCTGCCGGTCTGCACTATTTGGCCTTGGTCGAATACTGCTATCTTGTCGCAGAATCGGCAGGAGGCCAGCCTGTGGCTGATGTAGACGGCCGTCTTGTCCTTGGCGATCCCGTTAAACCTGCTGAACACCTCATATTCCGAGACCGGGTCCAGGGCGGCGGTGGGCTCGTCCAAAATCACAAAGGGCGCATCCTTATAGAGGGCGCGGGCCAGGGCTATTTTCTGGGCCTCACCCCCGGAGATCTCCACACCGTCCTTGTCGCAGTCCTTATATAAATAAGTGTCCAGTCCCTTGTCCATGGCTGCCAGTCGTTCCCCAAATCCCGCCTGTACCAGACACTGTCCTACCCGCGCCTCATCATAGACTGTGCCTGCTGCCACATTTTGTCCCAAAGTAAAGGAAAACAGCCGGAAATCCTGAAAAACCACGGAGAAGATAGACATATACTCGTCATAGTCATACTTTTTGATGTTGACGCCGTTGAGCAGGATCTCTCCCTCCGTGGGATCGTACAGGCGGCACATCAGCTTGATAAAGGTAGTCTTGCCGCTACCGTTCATGCCCACCACAGCCAGCTTCTCCCCCACCTTGAATTTCAGATTCACATGACGCAGGACATATTCCCGGGTATGGGGATACCGAAAAGACACATCCCGAAACTCCACGTTGTAGTCATTGTCATCCCGCTTTTCCACCGTCAGTGATCCCTGGTACATATGATTAGGGATATCAAAATAGGAAAAATAGCGTTTCATGTATTTCTGGTTCACAAGGGCTGTCTGCAGGCTGGATGTCAGACCGGACGCCGCCTCCAGCAGCAGCATGACGCAGGACACATATCTGGCGATGGAGCCCACACTGACCCCTCCGCCCAAAGCGGCGGACAAAAGCAGCAGATACACGCCAAACTGCAAGGCACGACTCATAATCACATTGGCAAGCGAAGCTCTCGCCTGTCCCATATTTTTCCTGTGCTCCGCCTCACAGTACGCTCTGTTTATGGACATGCTATACGCCGAGAGTCCCTCCGCCATTCCATAGATCCGGATGTCCTTGCCGCTGTGGTAATCATCCACATATTGCTGAAATTTTCCCCTTAACATATTTCTGTTGACGCATTCCCCATAGAAGCGGTCGCTAAGTTCTTCCACTCTTTTTGTGGTGATAATTTTGCACAGGATCGTCAGCGCCAGTCCGGCGGCCAAAGCCGCCTTCGCGGAAAGGGAGATGGTTTTCAGGAAGAGAAGGGGCGCTGTCAGCCACAGGGACATCCCTATTTTAGTCACATGGCCGGTGATCCCCTCCAAGCTGCTGAACAGCCGATAGATATTATACCCAACCCGGGTCTCTCTCTGGATTCTGTCACGAAGCAGGGCCACCTCCCGATCTTCAATGGACTCAAATGCCATCTGCATGGTTTTCTCCGAATATTTCCAATCTTCGCTGCGGTACATCTCCATAGCGGCCATGCGGCGCCGTGAGTCCAGATAGGCGCGCGCCAGGCTGAGGAGGAAAACAATCCCCACTGTGAGAAGCACATAAAGCGCAAGTTCTCCGACCCCGCTCCCCTCATACAGCCGGTCCAGCAGCCGGGCCGAAAAGTAAATCGGCACATAGGGCAAAACGGCTCCTATAAAGCTGGCCAGTATCATACATATGGTATGGGCTTTGCTCAGGGAAAAGAGCAAGCCCACGGACTTTCTGGCAATCTGTATATGTTCTGTTAATTTCATCGTTATACCCCCGCGCGATTTAACCGCATGCCAATCAATATTTGACCCCTTCCTGCGCATCACAGGCTGGCCTGCGCAGCCTCCAAGCTTGTTTCTCCCTCATAATCCTCCCTGTACCAACAGCTTTGCATCTGATACAAATCGCTGTATTCGCCGCCCAGCGCAAGAAGTTCTTCATGGCTTCCCTCCTCAGTGATTCTCCCCTCTTTCAGATACAGAATCCTGTCACAGAACTGCGTAGATGCCAGCCTGTGAGAGATAAACAGGGATGTCTTTGCCTGGGACATACGGTTGTATTGTAGGTAAATCTGATTTTCCGCTATGGGGTCCAGCGCCGCAGTGGGCTCGTCCAGCACCAGAATGGGGGCGTTCTTGTACAGCGCCCTGGCCAGCATCAGTTTTTGCAGCTGGCCTCCCGACAACTCCGTGCCATCCTGGTTGACCTGCTTATCCAGTTTTGTGTGGATTCCCTGGGGCAGCGCGTCTATTTTGTCCCCCAGGCCCGCCAGCCTTATACATTTCTGTATTTTCTCTAAGTCCAGTCCATCGCCGATTTCCCCGGCCACAGTCTCCGCAAGAGAGAAAAAAGCGGTTTTTACCTCCTGGAACACCGGTGAGAACAGGCGGTAATAATCACTGAGAGCAAATTGCTCCGCGGGTATGCCGTTAATCCTGATTTCTCCCTGCGTGGGCTGGTACAAACCGCACAGAAGCTTTACCAAAGTGGTTTTTCCGGCTCCGTTCAGGCCCACCAACGCAATCTTCTCGCCGGGTTTTACAGTAAAATGAATGTCCCGCAGGGTATCCGCACTGGCCCCCTCATAGCGGAAAGACACATGTTCAAAAGTAATCTCCGGCGCTCCCTGTAAGTGCTTTTCTATGTCCGCCTCCCCTGTGCCATCCTGCTGCGGCAAGTTCATGTACTGACGGTAATCACATATATTCAGGCTGGATGTATGCATACCGCTTAACTCGTCTAGGATGTTGCCCACAAAGGAAGCAAACATGGAGATGGCAGAAAAATACAGCACAAAACCATCCACGGTTATCTCCCCCGCAAGAGTCATACGGATCAGCAGGGCATACGCCGCCCCATCCCGCAGCAGGATTACAGCCAGATCCGCAATCCGGGACAAAAACTCTCTCCAGGTCTGTCTCTTCTCCCATTTCAGGCGCTCCCCGGCCAGTCCACGATATGTCTCCCGAAGCCAGCCCGCCAGCCCATAGATTCGAATGTCCTTGGCGGCCTCAAAATCCGAGGGCATACGCTGTACATATTCCAGCTTGCGCTCAATGTCCGCCCATTTCCCCCTGTTGGCGTATTCCCACTTGCGGTACAGGCGGGCGCAAAGCCAGTTGACCAGAGGGGCAATGGTCAGAATCGGTGCCAGCCAGGGGCTGACAATGGTAATCACCGACCCGAACAGGCAGTAGCAGCCTATATTCTCCGCCAGCTTCAGGCTTCTCCTGGGCAGGTCGCAGACAGGCAGTGCGCCGTTCCACTGAGCGGTGGCCCACACGGCCCGATCATGCAGATCCCGGTTTTCCTTTTTCTCATAAATCTGGTAAAAGCAATCCATGGATTTCCTGTCCAGTTCCCCGATCTTTTGATACCGGTATCTGCTCAGGCCGGATTGGGACATGCCAGTGAAAAACAACATAAGCGTGTCCGCCGCAAGCATCAGTAACAGCAGCATACCCATGCGCCAGGCCCCGTGGGCCAGACTCTCCCCCCTGGTGACTTCTCCCACCACCAGAGCAGGCAGATATACCGCCCCCCAGGCCAGAAAAATATTGAGAGGCACTCGCAGCACCATCAGCCCAAATAACACGGGAGCGCCCTTCAGCATACCTTTGAAACTCCAGACGGCATTGCTGAATACACTGCGGTAAGGTCTGCCGCTCTCTTTCTTTTTTTCCGATTTCAAATTTATCACCTCTTACTCCGATATACTAAACTTTCCTCTGCCTGCCCATTCTATCATGCACACTTAAAAAAAAAGCAATCCGTACACGAAACGCTCCGGCCCGTACACGAATTGCGCATAGTCTTATCGCACAATATATTCTATTCCAGGGCGGGTACCAGAAACTCCGAGGTAAAGGCCCCATCCTCGCTGTTGTATTTGCACCAGCCTCCATGTTCCGTTAGGATCGCCTCCGCCCGGCGCAGCCCAAAGCCGTGAAAGCCCTCCTTGTGAGAGAGGAACAAAGAACCCTTCCTGGCCTGTTTGCTCCCGGCAGAATTCATCATGGAAAAATAAAGCATTTTCCCCTTCATATTCATGAAGATGCGGATGAACCTCTCCCCCTGGGCCGCAGCGCAGGCTTCGATGGCATTGTCCAGCAGATTGCCCGCCACAATGCTGAGTTCCAGATCCGTGAGCAGCAGCTTGTCTGGGACGGACGCCTTAACCGTAATTGCAATGCCCTGGGATCTGGCTTGGGCTATTTTGGCAGACAGAATGGCATCCAGGGCCACATTCCCGGTCTTTAAAAGAGTGTCCACATTCATCAGCTGCTCATCCAGCTGGGTAATGTAAGCCAGCGCCCGCTTCGTCTCCCCGGCCTCCAGCTGCCCTTTCAGCGTTTGCAGATGGTGATGGAAATCGTGCTTATAGCCCCGCATTTCCCGGTAAATGCCCTGTACCTCCCCCAAGTGCTTTCGGGACTGTTCCGTCTGATATTCTGCCAGTCTCAAATATGTCTTCTTTCTCATACTCCGCTTTTTGCTCCCTAATAAATCCCCTTACATATATAAGATATACGCCCGGTTGATCTCGTCATATTTTCCCCTGGCCAGGGGAAGTTCAATCTCCCCTTCCAGCGTCACCGAGGTCCGGGAGATCCTGGTGATATGCCGGAGCGACACAAGATAGGAACGGTGTGTACGGAAAAACGCATTGCTGAGTTTTTCCTCAAAGGATGAAATATTTTCCTTTATTCTGTACTCCCTCTCCGCCGTGTGTATGGAAATATAGTGTAGAAAGGCTTCCACATACAGAATCCGGGACTCATACAGCTTGATCGTGCTTCCCTCACAGGCAATGACCACATGGGGCGGCTGCTCCGCCAGCCTTTCCGCTGCCTTATCCAGAACCTGCATGAGCTTTTCCCCGGAGACGGGTTTAAGCAGATAGTGTAGCGCGTCCACATCGTACCCTTCTCCGGCAAATTCAAAATAAGAGGTCAAAAAAATAATCTCCGCCCTGTCGTCCTCCTGCCGGATGCGCCTGGCAAGATCAATTCCCGAAAGATCCTTCATCTTCACGTCCAACAGCAAAATATCATATGCCCTATCCTCCTCATAAGCAAAAAGAAAGGCTTCCCCGGAGGGAAAGGCGCTTATCTGACACACATGCCCTCTCTGACGGCCCCATTGCAAAAGTATGGCCTCCACATCCTCTATCTGCTTCCGTTCATCATCACATATCGCAAATCTGTAAACCATGCCCACAAGACTCCGCGGCGCGGATCTCCTTTCTTATTTGCCCTGATAGGCGATTGCGAAACTATTTCCGCAAGTGACGGGACTGGTCAATATATACAAAAACGGGCTCCGATGCAGTGGCAAGTCGCCCTTATTTTGTATATATTGCCCATTCCCTGTTCCAGAAAAGAGGCGTTTCGCAAACGCCTATTGCCCTGACCCTTTCTTCGTCCGTTCTATCTTTAAATATATAGAAAGTCCTCCACCTTACGGCGAAGAACTACCTTGCAACCCGACCATTTATATACCATATATCGGCCAGTGGTAAACTTATTTTACATTCTAGCAAGCGCAGAAAGGAAAGTCAATAGCGCTTCTCCCAAAATTGTAGCGGTTGAAAACAGCTGATTCTATGCTATACGCTGGGGAATGTGTGTGAAATATATGGGCAACGGCACGGCTATGGCTTTCTGTGGTGGGTAGTAAAAGACTGGTGCGGCTGCCGGGGCTGCGGTGGCCAGGGCATCACGGTATTTCCCTACAAAAAAGCTGTAATCGTAACACAGGCCACTCCCACTGCCAGGGGAATGGCCTATGATGTTGTTATCCAAACTTGTGCCGATATGCTTGGAACGTATTCTAAAACTTTCTGCTGTAGATCGCATATGCTGCTATCTTCAAAACAATGGCAATAGTCAGGATTAGAAATGAAACCCGAAATGCCGCTTCATTAGCCAATGCCGCCGTACAGGTGACAAATAGCAGCAGATAAAACAGAATACTAAACACAATGCCTCCGCTTTTTTCATATAAAAGCTTTTCGCGTTCACTTTGCTTTGATTGAAATTCTATCTGCATTCTGTTGGCATCTTTCAATAGCTTTCTATTGTGAACAATCTGGGCAATAAGAAATATAATTCCGCCAAAGATAATTACCCTGCTGACCACATCGGCCAGTTCCGACATTTTTCTGGAGTCACCTAACCCCATTTCCCCAGCCACAAAAATATAAAGGAACATCAAAACCAATAAGATCCAATAAAGGGCAATTCGTTTTTTGACTTGTTTTGTTTGGTTTACATCACTGTCTGCTCTCATATGTTTTGACCTCCCTTTCTTTTTGAAATTCACCCCGGCCAGTCTCCAGTGTATGCTTTTTTATATTATAAACTATCATTCTCTCTTTGTCAAGTAATCATACGAGATTATATTCCAAACATATCTTTGGTTATATATAGGATAAACCACTCTCAATTTGATACTTTTTATTACATTTTATGTTATAGTAAATATCTTGTTGCCGCCTGCTGCCTTTTTCTCCAGTCAATAAAGATGTAAAAAAAGGCCACTCCCACTGCCAGGGGAATGGCCTATGATGACGTTATTTTCCTTCCACTTCTGTCTGATCCAAAATCCCGGAAATCTTAATCTCTCCTTCCGCGTTCTGTCCTGTCAGGTATACCAGGAGAACATACAATAGATCACAGATCTGTTTGTAAGGACCCTTATTACTTATTTCCAACTTCAGAAACGAATGGATTTCTATATTATTGTCAGCCATACTTTCCACACAGCGGTACAAATCCTGCAGCCTGCTGTTGTTCAGTGAAAGATATTGCTTGTTTATCATGGGATCATTGATTTTTCTCAGATGTCAAATTTCATTTGAGAACACGGGCAGATATGCCCCTTTTAAGAACTGAATACGGAACTTGCACAAGCACTTGCTACTGACCGAGAAAAACGGTTAAGCGGCAGGTGCTTTTGCTTTTTTAAAAAATCAGAATACCATGTCTAAAAATATATCCCCCTGCGGGCTGTTGGGTGAGAGGTCAAAACCTCCCGCCCTTTTTTTATTGCCGCAAAACGATAGCGATAGATTTGCTCCTTGAAAATTCCATAGCAGCCGCCAGAGGGATACCTGCCGCAACGGACAGCAGAGCCACGATATGAGCCTGCCCGTTGCTCAATCCGTGCATAGCACTGACAGAGAAAACGCCGCTTTGAAAAAGCGTGGAACTGTATGGACTGGCTGTGTTACATACCCTTGCTTCATTGCAGGGGTAAATCTATTCAAGGAGGTCATGCCTATGTGCAGTAAAACCAAACGAAAATGCCGAAAGGAGGAAGCCTATGCAGAAGCTGAATCTGGTGGAAGCGGAAACGCTCCTTTATGAGCCGCTTGAAAAGCCGTCCTTTGTGGTGGACGGTCTTATCCCCACGGGCTTGTCGCTGTTCTGCGGCTCACAGAAAATCGGTAAGAGCTGGCTCATGCTCAAGCTCTGCCTTTGCGTGTCGCAGGGGCTTCCCCTGTGGGACATGCCGACAAAGGAGGGCGATGTGCTGTACCTCTGTCTGGAGGATACCTTTTTCCGCATACAGGACAGATTATTCCGTCTGACCGATGAAGCAAACAGGAAGCTCCATTTCGCCGTGGCGAGCTGCAAGCTCTCGGACGGTCTGATGGTACAGCTTGAGGACTATCTGAAAGTATATCCCGACAGCAGGCTCATTGTCATTGATACGCTGCAAAAGATACGCACCGCTTCCAAAGACAACGCCTACGCCAACGATTACGGCGATATATCGCTGATAAAGGACTTTGCCGACAGGCATTCCCTTTCGGTGGTGGTCGTCCACCATATCCGCAAGCAGAACGACAGCGATGTGTTCAACAAGGTGTCTGGCACGACAGGTCTGACGGGGAGTGCGGACGCTACCTTTGTTCTGGAAAAGGAGAGCCGTGCGTCCGATACCGCAAAGCTGTTTGTGACGGGCAGGGATATCGAATATCAAGAGCTGACGCTCCGCTTCCGTGATTGCAGTTGGGAGCTTGTGGAGCGCAGGGAGCAGGCGGAGCTTGCGAGGGAAGCCGTGCCGCCCGTCCTTTTTCGGCTGGTGGAGTTTATGCGGGACAAAGCGGAGTGGTCGGGGACGGCAACGGAGCTTCTGTCTGCTATGGGGGAAAGCGGGGATTTATCCACGGTCATCACGAAATGGCTCAACGAGTACCGTACAACCTTTCTGAGCGAGAACGGCATTTGCTATGGATACCGCCGAAAGCGGTACGGCAGGCAGATTGTGCTTACGATGGGCGGTGACAGCCGTGACAGGTGTGACAGCGATATTTGGATGCCCTCCCATGCTGTCACGGCTGACGGTGATACCGCCGTTCTTTTATCCGAAGCGCAGAGCGGAGGATAAAGCAGGGCGCAGCCCTGCCAGAAGGGAGTCCAGAGGGAACGGCTGGCACACGACTTTGCGGAGCAAAGTGTAGTGTGTTACACCCTGTAAACACCGAATAAAGTGATATTTACAGCGGAATTGTTCTGTAAATTGGGATTTTTATTTAAGAATTGTTATTTCCCCGCCCCACCCGGCAGACTGCCGATGAAACGGTAATGAATTTCGATAGACTGGACTTTCTCACCGTCAACCTTGCGGACATCGCCCACATAGATTTTGGTAATCAGTTCCCTTATGATGCCTGCCGTCAGTTCCTACAGGTCATTGTACTGGCAGATCAGCGCAACCCACTTCTCAGCGTTCTGTGCTGTTTCCCTCTGTTCGCTGCTTTCTTCCTCGAACAGCGCAAGCTGTGCTTTCAGTTCCCCCTGTTCCTTCCGGTACTTTGGCAGGAGTAAGTCAATCTCGTCCGCCCCTGCCTTGCCTAAACCGTAATCCTCATAGAGTTTGGCAATGACTTTCTCGACCTCCCCCAGACGCTTTTCAAGGGAAAATTTTTTCTCAATAACTGTGCCAGCGTCAGTCTTGTTCTTGTTTTCATGCTCCATAACTTTGTCAAGGACTGCCTTCTCGTCCTTCAGCGCCAGCTTCGCCCACTCCCGTATGTCCTTTAAGACCGCATCATGCAAATCCTATTCGTAGATACGGTGCGGCGTGCATCCCTGCCTGCCAATCTTTCGGTACTCCATGCAGGAGCCTACATAAATCTTCTCCGCCCTCTCCGGCACAAAAGATATGCGCCGGTTGCAGGTATCGCAGAATACCATTCCCGAAAAGATGCTCGCTTTCCCTGTCCGCTTGCGTGACCTTGTGGGATTGGCGAAACTTTCCTGCACCCTCTCCCACAGCTCCCTCTCCACAATCGGCTCAAACACGTCCTCGACAACCACCCATTCCTCTTTTGGTCTAATAAAGGACTTGCCGACTTTGAAGATATGCGTCTGCCTCTGCGCCACAAGGTTCCCGATATAGACCTCATGCTGGAGAATGGAACGCACCGTTGTGTCAAACCAGCGGTAGTTTGCCGCATTCCCCTCGCCCTTGTAGCCCTGCCATGCCCTCTCGCCCCGTACATGGTGCCAGTATGCCGGAATCGGTATCTTTTCCGCCCTTAAATAGTTGGCGATTGCTGCCGGCCCCCTGCCCGATGCGGACAGTTCGTACATCTTGATGACAATCGGCGCTGTTTCCTCGTCACGCAGCAGCATATGGCTGTCGGCAGGCGATTTCCTGTAGCCGAACGGCGGCACGGTGCTGTGGTAGATGCCCGCCCTCGCCTTTGTAGTAAGGGTGCTGCAGATTTTCTTGGATATGTCACGGGCGTAAAAATCATTGAACAGATTTTTGAACGGCGCCATCTCGTTATATCCTGTGCTTGTGTCGATACCGTCGCTGATCGCTATGTAGCGTACCCTCTTGCTGGGGAAATACATATCGGTGTAATACCCTGTCTGCAAATAGTCACGCCCCAGGCGTGAGAGGTCTTTCGTGATGACCGTGTTGATTTTCCCGCTTTCAATATCCGCAATCATGCGTTTAAAATCCGGTCTTTCAAAATTCGTACCGCTCCATCCGTCGTCAACGTAGGTTTCGACAATCTCTATGCCGTGGTATTCCGCAAACTGCGTCAGCATCTGCTTCTGGCTCGTTATGGAATTGCTTTCACGGTCAACGTAGCCATCGTCAACCGATAAACGGGTATATAACCCTGCCTTTGGTGTACCTCTGTATGTTGTCCTGCTCATCCTATTCTCCCTTCTTCATCTGAATCCGGTTGAATGCAGATAAGCCCTCTGCCCTCTATTATACTTTCACTGCCCGGAACCTGCAAGGTTTTTTCGTATTTATCTGAATTTAATATCGCCCTCACAAACGCATCCTGCGGTGTGCGCTCACTGTCAAATACCCTCGTCACTATCAGTTTCGCTTTATTCAAATATATTCCCTCCAATCAATCCAGTATCAGACGCTTTCTGCGTCCTGTTCGTTCCCGTCCTGCATGGCTTTTGTCAGGTTGTCCTCCGCCCGTTTGCTTATGGTGAAGCTGTACCCGTTGTCAATCAGGCGGTGCAGCCCCTCAAGACACCATAAAAATATGCCCTCCGCTTCAGCAATCAGTTTCTCACCGAGGAACGGATCGTCTTTCCTGTCCGGCTCACGCTCTTTGACGGTAAGGACAATCTGCCTGCGGAAAAATCCATAGGAACGGTCATACAGCGAACCGAGGTTGCCATTGCCGAAACAGATAAACCTCACGCATAAATACCCCTGTTCGCTCTGTTTCCCCTTGCGCTCCAAGTCCGTTTTACCCTCCAGCGTCACTATGGACTTGATATTGTTCGTCTGCGGCAGTGCCTCCAGCTTCATGTCATCGTCAAGCATCAGCAGTTTCCATTCAAGGTCTGCCCTTGCGAAGCGGTCAACCTCCACCTTCTGTATGCTGCCTGTGTTCATGCTGTCGCCAAGCAACGCCCTCAGCACCCTGCCGATGCGTGACTTGCCCTCCCCGCCTTTGCCTATGACAATCATCATTTTCTGCCCTTTCGTTGTCGGTAACAGCACATATCCCATGAACTCCTGCAACGTGATAATGTCCTCCGGCTCCAATAACTGTCCTATAAAGGAAAGCCACTGTTCTGGTTTCGGCGCATCCGGCATATACCTCACCGGGAGCCTGTTCATGCAGAAATCTTTCTGTGCGGAGAAGCCCTTTGATAAAAAGTATGTGCCGTTCGCCACATGGATACGGTCTGTCTGGAACGGCAGCGGCGGCGAGTAGCTTCTGATCCGCAGCGCATCAAGGAGTGATGCAGACTTTTTTGCGATGCCTGATGTGACATAAGGCGCAATCTTGTAATATATCTCCGCCTTAATCTGCTCCGCATCCCCGATTGCCCCGTTTATGTCAAAAAAAGTACGGGCAGACCGCCATGCCGCTGCGGTTTATTTTTATCCCGCAATGCTCCGCCGCCTGCCTTGCGGTAATGCCGTTTTCCCTTATCGCTTCAAATACATTCATACAGCCCTCCATCCAAAATCTCCGCAACGCAAAAAGAGCAGCTATAAACCTATCTCCAATAGGTTCATAACTGCCCTGCCGCTGTGTGTTGCCTTATTTAAAAATTTAAAAACTGTCTATATAGGTATGCCTGCACCCGTCCACCCAGTTCCCGATCAATGCATAGTATAATGGGATAACATGGCTGTTGTCTTCCGCAGCCTTTACGCCGACATACCCGTTATGTGCGCTGAATGTTTCAAAACAGAGTGCAACATCATCAAGCTGCTCCGAGCCAACTATATCCTCCGAGAGATAGACCATGCCGCTTTTTGTCACCCTTATCTGGTTGTTGTGCCTGTCATTCCCGCAGGCAATCAGCATACGGAACTGCTCAAGGGTAATTGTCCTGATGTTATACGCTTTTATCCTCTGCCCGTTCAAAATAATAAATTCTCCCCGCTGTGCGGTGAATGCCTGAATCATCCCTTGATCGGGGGCAATCAGCCCGCCGATAAAGGGCAGACGGAATTGACCGCCGTGTGCGTGTCCGCTTAGAACCAAATCAATATTGCAATGTGCATAGCTCTCAAATAGTTCTGGTCGGTGTGAAAGTAGAATAGTGTAGCTGCTTTCATCATCAACAAGGCTACTCAGCTTTGCGCTAACCATAGCCGGGGCTTCCCCGAACATATCACCTTTCAACGTGAAATTAGGGTCAGAAAGCCCGATAAGCGTTATCATTCCTTTTTCGTGGTTTAATTGTATTGCTTCATCTTCAAGAACAATTACGCCAATCGCTTCAAGCCCTGCACTATCCGAAACCCGGAAAATGCAGGGGGAATACGGCTGCTTGAAATTTTTATGTTACTCACTGTCAACGCCGTATTTCCCCATATCGTCCAAATGAGCAGGGTAAAAAATATTACGATCATTACATATAACTTCTCCAGTGCGTTTGGAATAGAATGTTTTCTCATGTTTCCTCGCTTCCTATTTGTTTAGTTTGATTTACCCGCCACAATATGAACATAGCAAGAATCAGATAAAAAGTGTTTTTTTATTGCCGTCATGTGGCAGATTGGATTTCTATTGTTTATTTATATGCTAACTGCTAATTTTGTGGATTTCATAAAGATTTGAAAAAAGGACGGCTCGCAAGCCGTCCATAATGTCAATATGGAATTTTGATTATAACCTGTGCGCCGCCAGTCTTTTCAGAGTTGCTTAAAATAAGCTGTCCGCCATGTTTGGCTATTATGGAGTCTGCTACATAAAGACCTATTCCATAATGCGATTTGGAATGTCTGCTTTGTTCGTCCATATAAAATTGTTCAGTCGCATGTTTTAACGCTTCGGGAGAAAAACCACTTCCCATATCAGTGATAGAGCATAGGATTGAATTATCTTTTTCATATACTTCAAAGAAAACTGTTTTTCCTGCTGGTGTATATTCTATTGCATTTGAAAAAACATTTGCAAAAACTCTTATCAGTTGTTCACTGTCTGCAAAGATATATTCCCGATCAACATTCTCCCTCCATTCCAAATAGATATTTTTTACAGCGCACAAACCTTTTGCCTGTGTACGGATTTCCTGCAATAAGAAAGATAATTTTACATTTTTACGGTGAAAAGGAAAATTCTCTTTTGCTTTTGTCATGTCAATTAGCGTTTCAATATAGTCCTGCATTTGAACAACACTGCCCTCGATATAGTCCGCACATTCTTTCTGATTATCGGCAAGTATCGTGTCATACAGCAGCTCCGTATTTCCACGGATAATAGTCAGTGGTGTTTTCAAATCATGTGCCAAAGCTGAAATCTGCTCCTGCCTTAATTTATCCGCTTGCCATTGCTCGGCAAGCGAATTTTTTAGTGCCTGTTTCAAGTGTTCCAATGCGGATAAGGCGCGGTCTACTTCAAATATGCCACTACTTTCAATCTTAAAATCCAAATCCTGCTTCTCAATTTTCTGGGTTACGATAAGCAGTTTGTCAATTTTCCTGCCCGTATATTTCCCAAACCAATGAGAAACAAGGAATAGCAAAACGACAATCTCAATTATTATCAGCCCGACAAGCAGAAGATCGGATGCCGGGCAAATACGTCGAAGTGTAGTATTGTTGAATTGCGAAGTTAAACGGTAGCGCAAAAGAACGACATCATCCACACGCTCAATAACCCGAACACGGTATGGGGGAATTATATTCTTTCCATTTGTAGTAGCTTCTTCCCAAAAGGTGTTGGCTGTATCTTCTGATAAAGAGCCGTACTGGAACACGCCTGCGGGGGTATAAACGCCATAATCACAAAAGTTTGGAATGTCGGCTGTATCAAAAAATTTACTTGTCTGTATTTCTTCTGCTGCGTCAGCAATCCTATCCTCAATATTCATAACAGGAATAATGACCTCTGTATTTATACAAAACATATATAGACCAACATTGATAGCGATAATGAAAAGAATACCACCGGCAACAGTGAATATATACCGCATGAAGATAGAACGCAGTTTTTTTACTCCCATTTATAACCCACCCCCCAAACCGTTTCAATAGGGGATAATTTGACAGCCGCTAACTTACTGCGGATATTTTTTACATGAGTGGCTATCACACTATCGTCACTTTCTCCCTCAAAACCAAAAACAGCTTCATAAATCTGCTCTTTTGAAAAAACCTGTCCCCGGTGCAAAGCCAGATATTCACATATTTCATACTCACTTTTGGTTAGAGGGAGTTTATTCCCATTGACTTCCGTTTCCTTTGCGTTGATGTGAAAGATAATGCCCGAAATGGATATGGCATATTTCTTTTCTCGGTTATCTCTGCGTAAATGTGCATTTACACGGGCAAGCAATTCATTTGTACCAAAAGGCTTTGTGATGTAATCGTCGCCGCCAATTCCCAAACCACGAACAATATCACTTTCCTGTGTTTTTGCAGTCAAGAAAATAATAGGGCAATCCACAAGGGAACGGATTTGATTGCATAATTCAAAACCGTCCATATCCGGCATCATAATATCCAGCAAAATCAAATCATATCGTCTGAAATCTATATCAAGAACGGCTTTTGCATTTGCTTGAAGTGTTACGGTATGGGCGTCTTTTTCGAGAATGCGTTTTATCAGTTGAAGCATTGCGTTTTCATCATCAACAACTAATATATTCGCCATATCAATCCCTCCTGTCAGACTTCATTTACGGTCGCCCCAAAAGGCATAAGGGCGAGTTTTGCAATCTTAAAGCATTGCATACCAAACGGTATGCCGATAATTGTACAGCATAGCAGTATTCCATTTATGCACGCTGTTATGGCAAGCGGAATACCACTGATTATAAGCCATACAAGGTTTGCCAAAGTTAAAATTGCATTACCGCCATACTGAATTTCTTTTCCAAACGGGAAAAAGGTAAGAGCAGTAAATTTGAAACATTGCCGCCCAATCGGTATTCCAATAATGGTTATGCACCAAAAAATGCCCGATATTGTCCATGCCAAGCCCTGCCATAATCCTCCGCACAGGAACCATATCACGTTTCCCAAACAACCCATATTATATCATCTCCTCACTCATTTGTACACTTTCCCTCGTACCGCAAAAACCACACGAACAAAATTACAATAAATAAAACCGTCATACCCGCGCACATACTTATCCCGAATTTAAGTTCTGCACTAACAGCAGTTGAATCCTGCAAGGCAAATTGAAGTGCGAAATCACTAAGACGTATTCCAAAGCCGTATGGCAGCACAAACCACAAGCCTGTACCTAAGCCCGTTTGGAGCAATGCAGCTAATAAACTGCCAATAGCTCCCATTCCTATGCAGACCGTTCTTCCAAACCGAAATGCCAAAATAATAGAAAGAGCATATAGCAGTATATTACTGCTCCACAAGGTCAAAGCCGGTAATACAAGGGATGATGTCGGCAAAAGCAATTTTATTCCTGTCGCCGGAAGTAACAAAGCAAATAGAAATATGCTCAATAATACCGCAAGCAATCCGGCGGCAATCAGTAACAAGAATTTAGACAAAATGGCTTTCGTTTTGGAACGCAACACTAAAATATTCTGATAATGCCCCGCCCGGTTTTCCTGTCCTGCGATAATCTCACAAACGATACTAATAACAAAAGGATATGCGATTGCGAAAAGCTGAAAGAATACCGCAATTTTGTTTATATCGTTTACAGCCGCAAATGTCGCATACAGTAAAACAAGTGCTACTCCCAGAAATGGGAATAAAACATGTACCCAAAAGAACGAAGAATTGCGCAACTTGTAAAAATCGCTTTTTAGATAATGATATAACTCAATCATGTGTTCTGTCTCCTTTAGTGAAAAGCCATGCTGTAAGCAAAAAACACAGTACCGCCAAAATCAAGCTAAGCAAAACGGCAGGAATGATTGTTCCAGTATTCAGCAGAAAAGAACCATTTTCAATAGGAATACCGTTAGGGTGCATTTTGAAAAAGGGGCATACAATGCGTGCTGGAATGGCAAATGGATTGAGATAAAACAAATCACTTTCTGCCCCAATCGTGGATAAAATGTTGCAGCTAAAGGAAATTAGTACAGCAGTAAGATAATTTGTTTTTTTCGCAAGCAACATAATAAGCGGAAGCTGCCAAACGTAAACAAGAAACAATAACATACAGCCCCAAAAACCATTAAGCGGGTCAATGTTCATCACGGTAAAAACACCAAAAAGCGTACAGCCACCCCACATTACAAAATTGGTTAATAAAAGCAGCACAGCAACCGCAAACAGCTTGCCAATCCAGATTTTCTTCATGTCAACAGATAAACAGAGAATATTCTGATACTGTGTGCGTTTTTCACAACTGATAAAGCTGGCACACCAAATAGCAATCGTAATCGGCAGTATCAAAATATACCACCAATTATAGGCTGTAAACTGAACAAATTTTCCACTCAAGATGTATCCTAAACTCAAAGTAACGATAGGAGCCGCAACAAATAGCTTTAATGCAAATGTATGACGTACTTTTAATAATTCAGAATGTATAAGATGAAACATTATTTTTCCCCCTTTTCGTTATTAGCAGCTACAACACGCATAAAAATTTCTTCTAAACTTGCGCCTTTGTTTATTTTGCTTTCATAGCCCAGCTTCCCGGCAGAAATAATTCCAATGTGATCCGCAATCTGTTCTACTTCGGATAAAATGTGGCTGGATAAAATTACTGTAATTCCATGCGCCGGGAAAGAACAGATAAGTTCCCGTAATTCTTGAATACCAATAGGGTCTAACCCGTTTGTCGGTTCATCTAAAATCAACAATTTAGGTGATGATAACAACGCAAGCGCAATGCCAAGCCGCTGTTTCATTCCCAAAGAAAAATGTCCCGATTTCTTTTTTCGAGTGTCTGTAAGGTCAACAATCCGTAAGACTTCCTCAATGCGGGCATCGGGAAGTCCGAGCGCAAGGGTTCGCACTTTCAGATTTTCGTATGCGGTCAGATTTTCGTATAGGGGCGGCATTTCAATCAATGCGCCAATAGATTGTAAATCGCTACGGTTCCATGCGTGACCGTCAAACTCAATTTCTCCCGATGTAGGGCGCAAAATGCCAGTGAGCATTTTAAGAATGGTAGATTTGCCTGCTCCATTCGGTCCCAGCAATCCGTAGACAGAATTTCTCTGAATGTTCAAAGATACATTGTTTACTGCTGTCTGCCCTTTGAAATTTTTACAGAGGTTTGTTGTTTTCAAAATCATATCCATAATCATCATGTCCTTTCATTTAATTCTATCAATAGCATAGAGGATATTTTTGAAGATTTCATAAAGAAAGTGGATTCTTGTTTATTTCTTATTAATATGAATAACAATCTCTCCAACCAATAACACTTTGCCAAACAACACTCCAATTTACTTTTTTCGGAATAACCAAAACCTCCATTTACTTTTCCATAACCATATGATTACATAACAGGGTTTCCCACAGTTCCATGAACGCAGCCAGTTATACGACATTTCCACAATGCCTGCGCCTACGGAATCCATCTCTTTATCCATTTCTTTTATAAAAACATTCTTTTACAGGTCTATCCCTGCTCTCTCTGCGAAATCAGCTTTTCGTCCGATAAGTATCGACTGTTTTTCTTCCGGTAGACTCTCAAATACACCCTTGTACCCCTTTTCCAATAAAGGAGTGCCTTTCGCCATAAGATACAGCTTCATGTCAAGCCATTCCTGCCACAATCCCTCAAATAATGCCCTGCTGTCTGTATAAGTTTCATCTTCCTCAAAACCCTGCGGCGGCATATAGTATTTCAGCATCACAAAACCGTATCTGCCGACATCAACCACTACAATGTCCGCCATTTCGTACAGCTCCGTAAACGCTTCAGCCACCTTTTTGCATTTTGCCCGTTCTCCCTCTGTGATATAAACCTGTTTTTCCATATTGATTTACCTCGTTTCTTCTAAGATTTTACCATGTCTACTTTATGAGGGCTATCTACATACACCAGATTTTCACCTTGCTTATTCTTCCCATTTTTCACTTTACTCACAATTCACACCTGTAAACGCAGTCGGAAAAATCTTTAGATTTTTCTGACCGCAGGGGTGGCTTTACGAGCCGAAAAGGGCGAGTAATGCCCACGCCTGCACCTTGCGTTTACGGGGTGTTCTCCCGCAGGGTGACAGCGCAGGGGTATCCCAAAATACCCGTCACACCTGTCACGGCTGTCACCCTGCGGGCAGGGCTTACGCTCTGCACAAAGAAAAACGAAAGGAAGGAACGAGAAATGCCCTATGCAATCCTGCGCTTCCAGAAGCGCAAGGCGGGCGGCGTGGCGGCTTGTGAACGCCACAACGAACGCAAAAAGGAAGCCTACAAGAGCAATCCCGATATTGATATGGAACGCTCAAAGAACAACTATCACCTTGTACCGCCGCCCCGCTACACCTACAAGAAAGAGATTAACCGCATGATAGCAGAGGCAGGCTGCAAGGTGCGGCGTGACAGCGTGATGATGGTGGAAACCCTTATCACCGCTTCGCCAGAATTTATGAACAGCTTACCGCCCGAAGAACAGAAAGCGTATTTTACGAGGGCTAGTACGGGGAAATCGTCAACGCCCTGTCGGACATTAACGCCTTTAACGCAGGGAAAAAGCGGGACAAGGCTCTGGAGCTTCTGGCGGCGTGGCTTCCCAATGTGGAGAAGTTCTCAAAGGAAATCGGGAAACAGCAGGGCTTCCGCACGGATTTAACTTCTCCCCAACTTGGGCAGAAGTTGACTTCGGTGGAGCAGCTTGCCCAGAAGTCCCCCAACAGCCGCACACAGATACAAAGGTTTATCCGATTGACGGAGCTGATACCGCCGATTTTGCAGATGGTGGACGAGGGAAAAATCGCCCTCACGCCTGCGGCGGAGCTGCCCTTTTTGCGGAAAGAGGAACAGGAAAACCTGCTTATTACGATGGAAAGCGAGGAAGCAACGCCCTCACTCTTCCAAGCGCAGCGTATGAAAAGCCTTAGCCAATCGGGGCGGCTTGACATGGACGCTATCTTTGCGATTATGACCGAGGAAAAGGGAAACCAGAAAGAAACCGTGAAAATCGGCATGGAGAAGCTGAGAAAATACTTCCCAAAAGGCACAACGCCGAAGCAGATGGAGGACATCATCATCAAGCTTTTAGAGCGAGAATTGCAGAGAAAACGGAACAGGGACAGCCGATAATCTTCTCTTTTCGGGCAGTAAATACAGAAAGTTGAGGTGGGAAATGAAAGATATTCAGTATGAGATTATAAAGGAAATCGCCGTACTTTCTACAAGCGACAGCGGCTATACAAAGGAAATCAACCTTATCTCTTGGAACGGGAAAGAGCCGAAATACGATATTCGCAGCTTCTCCCACAACCGTGAGAAATGCGGCAAGGGCATTACGCTGACCGAAACGGAAGTGGAAAAGCTCCTTGCCGCATTGCAGAAAGTGTTGTCGGAATGATGTTTTATCTGGATTGGGGGCGTTTTCGGACGCTCCTTTTCCTTTTTGGAGGGAGGATATATGCCTATGGCAAAAGCAGTACAACGCCCGAAGATAACGGTGCAGGCGGTCTATTCGGGCGGTGGGGATATGCGGGAGATATTCATTTCCCTGCTTGTGGACGAGGTGCGGCGGGGGAAATGCCCTGTCCGCACCTTTGAAATTGTGAAAGAACCAGAATACAATTTAAGCACAACAACAGAAAAGGAGGCGGGCTGAATGGGTATTTTAAGGACAGCTCTCTACTGCCGCCTGTCGAAGGACGATATGGCGCAGGGGGACAGCGAGAGTATCAAAACGCAGAAAGCAATGCTCACGCAGTATGCAAAAGAACATGGTTTTATGGTGGTGGAGGTCTATGTGGACAACGGATTCAGCGGTTTGAATTTCGAGCGTCCAGACTTCAACCGTATGCTTGATGACATTGAAGCGGGGAAAATTGATGTGGTAATCACAAAGGATTTATCCCGTCTGGGGCGTGACCATTTAAAGGTGGGGCATTTCACGGAGATTTATTTCCCGATGAAGAATGTGCGGTATATCGCCGTCAACGACTGCGTGGATACCGCCAGCAAGAACAACGACATTGCCGCCTTGAAGAATGTCATAAACGAATTTTACAGCAGGGACAATTCGAGGAAAATCCGTTCTTCCATACGGGCGAGGGCAAAGGCGGGGCTTTACCGCACTGCCTTTAACCCTATCGGCTACCGCAAAGCCCCCGACAACCATAACAGGCTTATTGTGGATACGGAAACGGCATGGATTGTTAAGCGTATCTTTGAGCTTACCATGCCCGTCTTGCCTATGAGGACAGGGACAAAGCGGTGGCTCTGGCGGTGAGGATGAACGCAAAGGCGGACGGGAGCAGGGGGAAATCCAACGAAAGCAGGCTGAAGCAGGCGAAGAAACGCTATGATGAAGTGACGAGGTTATTCGACAGGCTCTATGAGGATTCCCTTTCGGGGCGTATCTCTAACGACAATTTTGCCCGTCTGATTGACAAGTACCAAACGGAGCAGGGACAGCTTTTAGGGCAGATACAGAGCCTTGAAAACGCCCTGCAGGAGGTCAAGGACAGCCAGACCAATGCGGTGCAGTGGGCGGCTCTGATGGCGGAATATGTGGGGATACAGGAGCTGACCGCTGAAAACCTCAATCTCTTGGTGGAGCGCATTGAGGTGTTTGACCGCACACAAACCGAAGCAGGAACAGAGCAGGCAATTAAAATCTGTTACCGCTTCGGCGGTTACATAGGGGAACGCCGCTTCAAGGCAAAGGTTTTAAGGAACACGGGTGGCTGGGAGATACGCCGCAGAAAAGAGGGGAAAGACGATGAAAAAGTATCATTTGTATTTTGATGAAACGGAACGGCGGGTGATAATCCTCTGCTTAAATGATTTCCGAAACAAGCTGATTGCAGATGGCAGATATACGGACTGCGTGGACGAATTGATTATCAAGTTCGCCCATGCAAAGACGGTCAAATTAAAAATACGGAGGTAGAAAGACATGGCAAAGACAATTTTTGAGGAACTGGGCGGCAGATATGAGCGGCAGGGGGATTACCTTATCCCCCGCATTGCCTTACCCGCCGAAAAGGAACAGCCGATTGGCTTATTCGGGCAACGGCATTTGGACTATCTGAAACAGCACCGCAGGGTTACATACATCAATCTTCTCACAAGCGGCAGGCTCAATTCCTACCTTGCCGACATTGACAGGCAGGCGCAGGAACGCCTTGAACGGCTCATAGAGGGCATGAAACAGGCGCATGGTATCACAGAACAGCTAAAGGCTGAAAATGCCTTAGAATGGGTCGGGAGGCTCAATAACATACGGGCTTGTGCGATGGATATTGTGAACGAGGAAATCATTTACGCATAGGCAACACGGCGACAGAGGGTTAAAGCTCTGTCGCTTTTCTTTTCGGAGAGCTTTGATTAAAGTTCATACTTCTGTGCTTGATACAGTCCGTTTGAATGGATATACTAAATACAATACACAACAGGGAGTCAAAAATGTTTGAATATATGACAGCACAGGAAGCCACAGAAAAATGGAATGTATCGCTCAGATGGGTGTAGCGGTATGCAAGGAAAACCGTGTTGAGGGAGCTTCAAATATAAATCGTGTGTGGCTTATTTCGCAAAATACTGTCAAGTCAGACGATGCACGAAAAAAGAAAAAGAAAAATATTTCAAAAAATTTGTAAGGTTTTTTAAAGTACGAAGTCTTATAAGTAAGGAGGTGAGAAAGTGGCAGGTTTTGAAGAAGAATTTGAGAAAATATACATAAGATACTTTAATGATGTGTTTCTTTTTCTCAAAAAGCTGTCAAAAGACGAAAGCATTGCGGAGGAAATCACAAGCGAAACTTTCTTTAAAGCAATGCGTTCAATAGATAATTTTCGTGGTGAAACAGATGTCCGTGTCTGGCTTTGCCAAATTGCAAAAAACTGTTATTTCTCCTACTTGAAAAAGCAACACCGTGTTGAAAATATTGATGATATTGATTTACCAGACAATCAAGACACCATTGAGGAACAAATATCAAAGCAATATGATGCGATGCAAATACATCTCCTGTTGCATAATTTAGCTGAACCTTATAAGGAAGTTTTTATGTTACGGGTCTTTGGAGAGTTGAGCTTTAAACAGATTGCAGATATTTTCCAAAAGACAGATAACTGGGCTTGTGTCACTTATCACCGAGCAAAAAATAAAATATTAACACAAATGGAGGACAAAGATGAATAATAAATGTAATTTAATCAGAGACATCCTTCCGCTTTATGTAGAAGACATGGTAAGTATGGATACACGAGAGTTTGTTAGTGAACATCTCGAACATTGTGAAACGTGCCGTGCAGAGCTTGAACATATGCGGAAACCCGCAGACATTATCCCAGACGCTGATATTGTTCCGCTAAAAAAAATAAAAAAGGAGTTATTTATCAAACGCCTTCAGACTGTTTTTTTAACAGCGATTTTGGCATGTGCCATAGTGACGGTTCTTTTTGGAATTTTAACATCACCTAAATTTTTCCCCTATTCCGATGACTTGTTCCATGTTAATAGTGGCACTGACGGAAGCATTACCATCGCTTTTGATAATAAGGTAACAGGTTATAGCTGTATGAAAGAGTTTAATGATGAAACGGAAACAGAGATTTATCAGATAAATGCTTGGACTACGACCTGGGACATATATTCGTCCAATCGTGGAAAACAAAATATGGTTATTCCCTCTGATAGAGAAACTAACATTCAGATTTTCTATGCTCAAAATGATGGTTCCGAAGATGTATTGATTTATGGGACAAATGATAATGCTTATCAAGACACTGTAACATTGCCAAGACAAATTTTCCTGCCATATTTTATATTAGCTTTTCTTGTCCTTGTCATACTTGCAGTTCTACGGTTTTTATTGAAAAACAAGCACGCAATGATTGTATGGATTGACAGAGCTATACTTTTCCCAATTTCCTATATGGCAGCTCATCTTTGCACAAAAGGAATCAACTTTATGAGTTATTCGTCACAACGAGATTTTTGCGTTATTATTCTGGTTGCTATGCTGTATTATTTTGCGATGTTGACAGCGAAATCTCTTTATAAAGCAAAGATAGGAACATCACAAAAGAAAGATAGGAATTAACGCTCAATACTTTAAAGGGGTAGACCATGAAAAAATCTCTATTTAGGATAACAGATATGTTAGAGCTAAGTTTTGCATATATTCTCTGCTTTTCTCTAAATTTGCTTTTGGATTATGTAAAGACTTTAGATTTGGATTCTTATCTTCTAAAAGCTTTTTTGAAAAATTTTATTGATTATCAGCCCTTAGTGGTTTCGCTATTTACAGTCATTGTGGTAGTTTTTCATTATCAAATGCTGCAAAGGAAAAGAACAGAAATATTTTGCAGAATACTTGTGGGAGGTACTGTATTTAATATCACAACTCGGTATATACGGGACAGCTTAACGATATTAATTCCCGTTTACCTTCTGTCGATTTTAGCAAATGCTTATTTGGATTTCAACTTTTTCGGCAACTTTTACTTAGTTCTCATTTTGGTAACATACATACTAATTAGTTCAAGGCAGGTGTGGAAATATGAAAATTTTTAGGTTTATTGTTTCAAAAATATTTTTAAGAAAAGCGATACTTGGCATAGGTATGATTCTGTTGCTTTGCATGGCGAATTACATAACCTTTACTGCTGCTCGTTCAATTTTATCAACTTTTCAAGGGTATCAAGAAACAAAATATATCAATCAAGAAGGAATTTACATCGCTAATTTAGACCCAAACAGTCATATGGATATGGGTCTAATTAACGAAAATGGAATACAAGCAGTATACGACTATTTGAACAATAACTTTAATTATGCTTTTTATACAGATGGATTTATTGCATCCATATCTAACACTGATGATATGGAAATATCATTAGGCTATATGAATGAGGAGTATTATAAATTAAATCAATTTGAGCTTTCACAAGGGGCAGATGTAGATTTTAATTACCAATTTGATGAGGAAATACCAGTTTTAATAGGAAAAGGGTTAAGTACAACATACCCCGTTGGGTCAAAAATAAAAATTGAAGAATCTATCCTTGGACAACCAATAACTCTAAAAGTTCAAGGGGTTTTGAAGCAAAATGCTTACCATTCCAATTATTATGCTCTCAATTCCAAGACATACTACAATTTTTCGATTCTTGTTCCTGTAAATGAGGAATTTATGAATCACGCAAATATAGACCTTCGATTAAATGGTCTCATGGATGTAACAATTCTGCAAACCACAAAAGAAGAAATAACGGATTTGGGTGAGGTTATCAAAGATAATTTGGGCTTAAAATTTAATTTCTTTAGCCAACAGGAAAATTATGATTATTTCAATGAGTATTATCTTCATACCTTAAAAATCATTTGCATAATAACCTTTATTTTGCTTGTAGTTATAACTTGTCTTTCTGTTTGGAACGCATTAGTTAGCGTCCGTTTAATGTTAAAAGACTTTACAATCAATCTGTTGGTTGGATTGAGTTATTCAAAGTTGAAAAAAATTTTTTATGGTTATTTTGGGATACTTTCGTTTATTAACCTAACAGTTGTTTTTATAATCACTGCTTTTGACAGATATGGGTGCTGGCTAAGAAAAGATGCCACCTTTGCCACTTATGGATTATTTGGTTTGATAGGTATGGACTGGTTGGCTTTATTGTTAGTTGCTGCTTCTGATATTCTTATCGGAGTAATTGTTGTGGAGAGTATGTTATGGAAAATCAAAAAAATTCCAATTTCCTTGGGGGTGTTACAATGACGAAAATTATTGATTTAAGCGTTAAAGAAAAAATCTATAAAAGCAAAAAGACACAGATTTCAATATTAAATGATTTCAAACTCGAAGTCACAGATGGTGAGAAAATTGCCATTGTAGGAGAATCTGGAGTAGGAAAAAGCTCTTTGCTTAATATTATCGGATTGATAGATAGAAACTATAACGGTGAATATACTCTTTTGGGTTCGCTCACTAATAATCTACATACAAATGAGTTGGCACAATGGCGAAATCAAAAGATTGGTTTTGTTCTTCAAGAATCAGCACTTATCAATTCTTCGACAATTGAAGATAATATCAAATTGCCTTTACTTTACGCAGGCGCTGAAAAAAAAGAGTTTAAGCCAGAGGATTTTGAAAGTGTAGTTGATGCAATTGGCATTAAACCAATATTAAAAAAGAAGCCGCTTGAATGTTCTGGCGGAGAAAAAGCGAGAGCCGTATTTGCCAGAGGAATCATTATGAAACCTCAAATTATTTTGGCTGATGAACCAACAGCGTCTCTGGATATAGAGAACAGGGAAAGAATTGTAACTTTGCTTTTTAAAATGAACAAAGAATTTAACACGACTATCATTACCGTAACTCACGATTTGGAAATAGCTAATCGTCATGATAGAATAATTCATCTTGAAAGCTTCCTGTATAATATAAACAGATGACAGGGGTTGACTAAAAAATATAC